>Ga0208161_1000043_pt1 | contig 58249 bp, 78 predicted proteins | sample CB_VirMetaG_3_FD_184538 | JGI IMG/M metagenome (GOLD analysis project Ga0208161, IMG submission 184538) | Freshwater to marine saline gradient viral communities from Chesapeake Bay - CB_1508_1S Viral MetaG (SPAdes) (version 4) | ecosystem: Environmental > Aquatic > Marine > Coastal | place: USA... | reverse complement strand
GCGGCCACACTGGAAGCACTGGAGGCGGCGGCGTAAGCCGCCCCTTCGGGGTCTGGACCTGATGCTGGTCCACTGATGAGCCCACAGCAGGGCGAAACCCAAACACACTGGAGAATTAAAGATGAACAGACAACTGCGGAGTGACTTGTTGAGAATCCTCAATTGTTATCACGAGGACATGCGGTATCACGCGAAGATCACTGATGTGTCGGGGGTCAATGCGGTGACAAATGGGACGCCTTCATTTGATTCGGAAGAAGATCTGGAGGCGTATCTCAAAGGGGTGGCCGACACGATTGTTGAGTTTACTGAGGAGACGGAATACAAGCCCTTTACTCCAACACCTTAGTGAATAGTCGAAACGCCTTCGGGCGTCTGGCGGGGATGACCTACCGCCACTGATGAGACAGGTCAAAAGTTCAATTGCACTTTTTTTGGAGGACCCTATGAACATTGATCAACTTTTCAATGATGTCCCTGCGTTCGCAAACTTGCGTGACTCCAATCGCCCAGTGTGGGAGTGGCTCAAGGTTCAGGAGAAAAATGATTTCCGCATGTCGTTGCGTAAGTCATTGGCCCAGTACGGGTCCCTGACGGAGCGTCAGGTTTCGGCAGTCGAGCGGATTGTGAACCGGCCAGCGCCTCAGGCGGATGCGTCTGTGGGCAATGCGTTCCAGTCTCTATTCGTTGCCTTCCAGACAGCGAAGAGTAATGGATTAAAGCGCCCGATTATTCGTTCGGGCAAAACCAAGGTGTACCCAGCCGGTGAGAATTCAACCAATGTCGGCTGTCTGTACGTCAAGGACAAATGGGGAGAGTATCTTGGTAAGGTGACTCCTCAGGGTGAATTTTTTCGGGCGCGTGATGTGTCTGATGAATCCATCAAGCCTGTCCTTGATCTTGCGTCCGATCCTCTGGGCACTGCCATTCGGCATGGTCTTGAGACAGGCGAGTGCGCCTGTTGCGGACGGGAGCTGACTGATCCAGAATCAGTCAAGCAGGGGATTGGCCCCATCTGTAAAAAGCGTTTCGGGTTGTGAGGTGAGCATGAATCAGCGTGAAGCATGGCGAGTAATCGAGTCCCAGATCCAATCCGATCTGGATTTCCTGCAACACATGGGAAGGATAGCGTCTGACTCTGAGACCATGTCCTCTTTGGCGGAGGACATCAGCAAGCTTTCCGAAGCACTGCGCGTCCTTTCTGGAATGGAGTTCAAAGATGAGTGACGCTGTCGTGAATGGGTTCTTGCTGTTGGTTTTCATGACTGCTTTTTTCGCGCTCGTTGGCCTTGGCGTCTGGCTCGCTGAGGGCCTCAAGCCTTGGTCAGATGAGGAAGTGGAACGCGCCCGCCGAAAGGCGGACGCAGTACCGGAGGATAAAGACTGATGGAGTACACTGTTGTGAACAGCTTGGTTTTCATGGGCGGAGTCATGTCGGTTCTGCTTGCCTGTTTAATCTTTTTCGGAGGGGATGACAAATGGAAATGGTGATCTGCTATTTAGCAATCAACTTCTTGATCCATGCTTTGCTCTAGCTTATCTGGGCGCCCTTGATGGGCGCCCTTTACTGTCGTATAATGTCCTGTGCTGTATCGGGGTGTCCCGACTGATGAGGCCTTCGCGGGCCGAAACAGCTTAATCTTTTGGGAGAAAGACTATGCGCTTATCAATCGCGAAGAATATCATTCAGGCCTCTGTCGAGGCCAATCTGAAACTGTCTGGCAATACCAGCGAGTACACCACCCCCATGCTGTGGGGTGTTGCTGGTTTAGGGAAGACCACACTGGTCCACGACATTGCCGGTGAGTTGGACATGGAATGCCGCGTGGTGATTCTGGCTCAGTATGATGCCGGTGAGCTGGGTGGTTTTCCGTACCTTCAGGACGACACATTCGTTCGGGCTCGTCCTCACTGGTTCCCCACAGAGGGACGCGGGATCTTGTTTCTCGATGAATTGCCCCAGTCTCCTGTGGCAAACCAGAATATCGCCGCCCAGCTTGTGAATGAGCGTCGGATTGGCGAGCACCACCTTGGTTCTGGCTGGTCCATCGTCTGCGCCGGTAACGATCTATCGCACCGCGCAGGCACTAACGCAATGCCGACTCACCTCAAGGATCGGCTCCTGCATTTGGAGGTTGAGCCAAATCTAGACGATGCGCTGTCCTATATGAACGCCAAGGGTGTGCGCCCAGAGGTCACAGGTTTCTTGCGTTTCTCACCCAAGCACCTGTCTGATTTCGACAAGGATGCCAAGGCGTGTCCATCGCCACGCTCGTGGGAGAAGGTCTCGAATATTCTAGGTTGGGGTCTTGATTCGCTCGCCGAATCAGAGGCGATTGCTGGGCAGGTTGGAGTTGGATCCTCTGCTATGTTCAAGGCGTTCCAGCAGGTGTATCGGGAACTCCCTGATCCAGAGCTTCCCTTGAGGGATCCAGACAACGCGCCGATTCCGGATAGCCCCACTGTATTGCATGCGGTGTGTTCCGGTCTTGCCTATCGGGTTAACAAGTCCAACGCTGGGAACTTTATGAAGTACCTCAAGCGCTTTACTGAGAGAGAGTACGAGGCCTTCGCGATCAAGGATGCGCTGTCGCGCTTTCCTGATCTCAAGAAGGATCCTGCTTTCCGCGATTGGGTATTGAACCGTGGAGCGGAGCTGATCCTGTGAAGCCTGTCGGTGATCTGAGTTGCTTTATGGCTGAGCGGAATCTGGTCATGTGGATTGAGCGCATACAGGCGAGTGACGGGAACGTCTACTCAGATCCGCCAGTCCTATGGTGCGAGGCAGTGGACCGCAATCATGCGCGGTACATTGCCTTCGCTTTGAATAAAATTGGGAGGGAGGAACTCTTCAATGGAAACTTCAACGATTATTTCGAAGGCGAGAACTCGCCTAATGCTTGAACAGCCGTTCTTCGGGGCCATGGCAATGACCCTTAAAATGATCGAGGATGACTCGATCAGAACCATGTGCACTGACGGTAAGTCCATCCGATACAATCCAGAATTTGTGCAAATGCACTCTTTTGATGAGATCTTGGGTGTGGTTGCCCATGAGGTGATGCATGTCGCTCTTTGCCACATGACTCGCCGTGGCGAGTACAACCACAAGATCTGGAACATGGCAACCGATTATGCCATCAACCCGATCATCCTGAATGCTGGCATGAAGCTTCCAGAAAATAATCTGTTTGAGTCAGAGTTTGCTGGTATGTCGTCTGAAATGATTTATCAGCGACTGATCAATCAAGAAAACCCCCCAGACCCTTCTGAGGGTTGGGATTTCGGCGGGGTCATTCAAGCCTCGTCTGAGAGCGGCGAAGCCCTCTCAGATGAGGAGGCGAAGCAGATTGAGGAGGATATCAGGATCAACGTGCTTCAGGCTTATCAGGCCGCCAAGCAGGCAGGCAAGGCTCCTGCTGGCATTGAGGACATGATCAAAGATATCTCGTCACCCCGCGTTGACTGGCGTGACAAGATGCATCTGTTCGTGGGTGGAGACCAGCCAGATGACTACACCTTCAGCAGGTGTAACCGTAAGTGGATCCAGCATGGCATCTACATGCCCGCTGTAAACCACTTCGGAGCCGGTCATGTGGTTGCTGTTGCGGACACATCAGCATCCGTGAATACGGAGATGCTGGCTCAGTTTCTGGGTGAGCTGAATGCAATATCTCAGGACATGAAACCACTCAGCGTGACTGTGATCAGTTGCGATACCAAGGTGCAGGCTGTCCATCATTACGAGCAAGGTGACCCCATCGAGATGCTAGACGCGAAAGGTCGTGGTGGTACGCGCGTGACTCCAGCGTTCAACTACGTCAGGGATCACAACTTGCCCGTTGATTCATTCATCTATTTCACCGATCTCGAGGTCTGGGACTTCCCAGAAGAGCCTGACTACCCAGTCCTCTGGGTGTCCACTGGGCAGTCCGACGCCCCCTTTGGTGACGTTGTCATGGCAAGGAGCTGACTATGAATTCTGCACTTGTAAGGCAGTACAACTCGCTCAGGTTTCACCTGAGCGATCTAAGCAATATGTCTAGTCTCATGAACATCCCTAATGATGTGTGGGGCAATCTTGAAAAAGGTTGCGGATCTACTTGCAAGGTTTTGCTTGAAAGCGCCAACCCTCATTTGGATGCGGAGACCATTCGTTCTTCTTTTCGGAGGCTCGATTCTGCGCTAGACGACATTCGGGAATACAGGAAGAGTATTCAGCATAGAGATGAAGTTAGTTTCTCGCAAAAAAAGGATAGCGTCATACGTAAGGCCCGCACTACATTAGGAAGCCGTATCTTTCCTTATGAAGGATTCAAATATGATTTTTCGATTAAGGTTGGTTTTGGTCTCCCTCTTTCTGTGCAAATCACAGGCAAAAGAATCTCTGTAGTTAGATCAAAAAATATAGTGACACGATCTGTCTTACTAAATTGCTCACCGTCAACTGTGAATCAAGTGGACGATCAATGGTCTCGCTTTATCGTGAATGGTGAAGTCCAGTTCGTGATAGGCGCAGAGGTGATCCCAGACCACGCGTTTAATGAGAGGCGAATCGAGGTGTATCGGTTGACCTGCTTCGGGACTGAGCAGAATTATTATGAGCCCACAGTGTATTCACATTATCTAGTGGAGCATGAAACAGGGGTCTTCGCCCATGGCAAAGATCCTAGTGCGGCTCTATCACTATTGAATCGCAGGCTGAAGGCAGAGGTGCTCAAGCGTTTACAAGATTGAAGGGGTGGCGGCGTTACTCCAAATGTGCGGATAGCCTCGCTCTATGCCCATGATGTCAGACAGACTGTCCCCCTGATGAGTTTGGCAGTCTGCCCTGATCAACCGTGCCGCCTTAATTCATAGTGCGGAAATCATGGGAATCGGCCCCTCATTTCAAAGCCCCTTCGGGGGCTTTTTTTGTGGCAAAAAAGTGCAAATGCACTTAATGTTATAATGACTCAGGAGGATTTTTATGAAAGGCGATGGTGAGTTGTATGCGACACCACCCATTGAGGGTTACCCTGACCTCGTGGCGTTGCTGAAAATACAAATGGGTTTAGCGGATGTCTTTGAGGTTGCCTCTGAGATAAAGCGCATCTCTGATTCGGGCGTCATGCTGAGGATGCCCACCCATCACTGGCTGTTTGATGTGAAGAACCAGCTTGAATATAACGACATCCTAAAAAATGGCGAGATCAATCTCTTTAAAAACGACTGTGGTTCTTGGGAGTTGAGGAACTGAAACGTGGTCGTCTCAGCTCCTACCAGTCTTCATAGAACTCGTTAAGGCATTGCGCCCCAACCTTAATCAGTTCCGCGTTGTAATGACGCGGAACATCCAGCCCCAAATCCATCATCTCTCGATCCACATCAAGCGATACAGCCTTGAATCTTTTCCGGATCCCAGTCAATTTTTTCCAAGCAACTGCTTCTCTCAGCGTTCCTGATGACGGCAGTCCAGAATGCGATTTCACCTCAAAAGTTTGAGGAGGCAGACTGAACAACCGAACATTGTGGATATCATGGATGAACTGCTCAAGTGTCACATGCTGGTCCATGTCAATATCGTCACGGATTAACATGCGGTCGATCTCCCACATGTCATCCTTGCGCTTTGGTTCAGAAAGGGGCATTCACAACGATCTCTTCTGGCTTTGAGTAATAATAGGTCGGCATTGGATTGTATCGAGATGTCACCTTGTCGAAGATGAGATCCGCTTTTCCGCATTGCCCAAGCCATGAGAACCTGCATTTCCAAACATGGATCTCAGAGCGTGGGCTGGTTGGCTCTGGGCGGTGGACGGTCAGGCCAAAGTCCGCTTTCGCAAACCAAGCCGCAGAACCAGCAATGTCATACCCCTTTGGCGGCGGGATAGTGCCGTTTTCTTTCTGCTGTTTGGTGGGGTGAGCGACGAACCATAGGTGGATGTCGTGCGCCTGCGCGAACATCCGCAGTCTGGTCAGTAGATCGCTGATCCAGTCTGTCTCAGCCATGTCTCGTGGCTTCTCAATGTAGTTGTACGGGTCAATCACTGCGCCCGAGATACCATGGCGCATGACAGCAATCTTCAGCCTTGAAATAATGTCATCCAGTGTCGCCTGAGATCCATCTGCTTGATACAAGAATGTGAAGTGGTCGTTAACAAACTGGAGAGACTGATCCATTTCGGATGGGCTCATGCGATCGTTTGGGCCAGTAAAAAATGGCTTGCCGCAATGCTTGCTCATCAGTTTTGGAATGTGCAATCTGGGCTCGTTCTCAAACGAGCATACAGCAAACTTGTAGTCATGATTCTTCGCGAGATTCATCATGACTTGGTCAATAAATTCTGACTTACCGTGCCCCGGGATCCCGGTTACAACAGTGAGCTGGCCCATGGCGATCGTGTAAATCTCATCAACATCCATGTACCCAGTAGATAATCCTTTTCCTAGCCCCTGCTCATAGACGTTCATCACCTGATCATAGAAATGCTTGGCATCATAGATGCCAGCAACAGGCCAAGGACTATGGTTCTTTAAAATCCTCTCGAGATTATCTTTGCCCGTGGCAATAAGGATTTCGTTTGCGTCCTTGTATCCTTCGGGCCAGTTCACCTTCCAACATCTATCTTTACCGATACGACGAGCGAGTTCTTCTGCCATCGCTTGCCCAGCAGAATCATTATCAGTGGCAATAATAATTCTTGAGCACTCATCCAGAAGACCCTTTGCGTCCCAGAGAAACTGAAATGCTAGGTCGTCTTCTTTATCTGGAACCCTATCCTTAACCTTCCCCAGCGCCCCGTTGGGGACGCTGATAACGGATGTCATTCCGCACTCAATCAAAGAGAGGGCATCCATCTCGCCTTCAACGATATACAAGAAGTCTCCTCGGTCTACTCGATCAAGGTTGAAGAAGCTTCTCAGTGGCGCGGTGCAAGAGAATCCCTTGGTCTTGATACCACGAATCTTGTGCCCGACACCCTTCCCGTTGACTACATATGGGAATGCAATACAAGGGATCTCTGCGCCCTCTGAATTGATGTAGTGCATGCATGAAAGAAGTCCTGCTTCGGTCGCGGTCTCCTTTGAGATCCCTCTTAAAGACAGCCAGCTCATAGCCTCTTCTGTCAGGGGTTCATGCTTAATTGGTGCAGGCTTTTTAGTGGCAGTTAAATTGTTCATTTGCACTTTTTTCTCCGGATAATCATGGCGCCCAGAAAATCCACAGTGATGACAGTTGTACACCATGAACTCGGTCGTAACCTGAATAGACAGGGACAGGTCTCCCTTTTTTTTGCGGGTTGGAGAACACGCTGGACATTTCTTTTTGTGCTGACCGATCGATAGCGTCCTTGCATAGGACGCGGTTACGAATTCATGAGTCATGAATCCTCCCGTTAAACTTCCTCAAGCTCGGTAATCATTCTCTTACCGAGCACCTCTGCCCTGACCGAACCATTTTCCAGCAGGATTTCTGCGATACATCGCTTGATGACACGCGGGTCGAAAGATGCAAAGTCACAAACAGTTTCGAAATCTTTGCTTAATAACCAACGACTTACGCCGACTCGATCATGTCGTTTCTCACTGAAAGCATCAGCCACAGCTTGATTGATGACCGCTCTCCATAACCTCAACGCAGATTTCTGCTCGTGGTCTATCTCGATCGAGATGCCAGTAAACATGTTTCTCTTTCACCTGCCTATCGTTTTTGTAGATGCGATCTTGCATCTCGTCAAGGACAATGGACTCATCCAGATCTGGCCTTCTTGTTGCATAGTAAATATGCAATGTGACAACAACATCAACCTCAAAGGGCTCCTCTAGTACAGGGCACTGTAACTGAAAATTCTTGCAGTAGTCCAGCGCCTTTTTTGACTTGATCAGTCGAGGGCTTCCTTTGATGGTTACCATTCTACGCGAATTTGCTTTTGACGCAGGTTCGCCCTCGATCACAAACGTAATTGATGCTCGTTTATTGTTTTCTTGAAACATGTTGCATTCTCCTGTTCACTATAGTACATTGATCACTCGCATTTGTACTGTTGGGAGGCAGTCGTGAAGATCACAAATCATTACAACATTCCAGAACCGATCCTTCGGTTCGCTCGATCCGACAAATACTCAAAGGGTGATGCGGATATCAGTGTCACAACCTTGATCTCTCCGCCCCGTATACAGAAGCTTAGAGAAATTTACAAGGATGAACTCACCATAGACGCGTCTGAGCGCGTCTGGTCATTGTTCGGTACTGCCGTACACCACATCCTTGATGCGGCCGGTGAGACGCCTGACACGGTGCATGAGGAGCGTTTGTTTGCCCGGCTGAACGGGTGGACTATTTCGGGCGCTGTTGATATTCAGAAGTACGAAGCCGATGGGTCCATTCAGGTAATGGACTACAAGGTTTGCTCTGCGTGGGCGGTGATGAACGACAAGCCCGAATGGGAGCAACAGTTGAACTGCTACGCATGGTTGATCAGGAAGGTGAAACAAGTTCCGGTCTCCAAGCTGGAGGTGTGTGCGTTTGTCCGGGACTGGAACCGGCGTAAGGCAGAGTTCGAGTCAGCCTATCCCAAGTCACCAGTGATGGTTATTCCGGTACAACTATGGGATCAGGATCGTGCGGACGAGTACGTGCTCGGTCGAGTCTGGGCGCATCAAGACGCACAGCAACGCTTTGAATTTGAGGATCCACTGCCACTCTGTAACGATCAGGAGCGGTGGATGAAGCCCAGTAAGTGGGCGCTCATGAAGGATGGACGGAAGTCTGCGGTCAAGTTATTTGATTCGGAGATGGAAGCCATGCTCTATAAACAGACTGCTAAAGATGGTGACGCACTGTTTATAGAACATCGCAAGGGTGAGTTCACCCGATGCGAGGGAAACTTCTGCGGTGTCGCAGAATTTTGTGATCAATACAAGGGAGATAGCAATGTCTAGCAATATTAAACAATTAGTTGAAGATAAAATTTACAGCCTTGAGGAGACGCTGAAGTACCATGCGCTCCATGTGGAAATTTTACGGAGCCTTCTCAATGAGATTGACCGCGATACAGGGCGGATCGAAGTGATTCCACCTGTCCACAAGCCTGCCCCGTTATCGGCGAACACGATATCTATGGAGCCTGCCGCAAGGGAAATTGCAACGATGATCCGCAAGCACGGCAAGACAAAAAAATACTGGGCCAGAGTGCTTCACGACGCAGGGCAGTTGACCGATGGGCAACTCAAAAACTGCTCGCCCCTTCTATCGCCAACCACATTAGGGAGAGAACTCCATGACGAGATCTTCAAAGGCACAAAGTATGTCTAAGTCTGTTTGGGAAACACTGTCAGCGATTGACTGTAACGGCCACACCGAAGAGAAGAACGGGTTCACCTATCTCTCTTGGGCGTGGGCGTGGTCAACATTGAAAAAGCATTACCCGAACGCGCGCTTTGAGAAGACTGGGGTCCAGTACCTTGAAGACAGCACCGCACTGGCGTGCGTGCATGTTTGGATTGATGGCGAGGAAGGGTCGCGCATTGAAAGCGTGACTGAGTTCTTGCCGGTTCTTGATTACAAGAATAAGCCGGTCGCTAATCCGAACTGCTTCGACATTAACTCAGCGTATCAACGCTGTTTAGTCAAGTGCATGGCCTACATGGGGCTTGGTATGTACATATACCAAGGGGAAACTATCAACCAGAACGCTCCTTTGCAGTTTGAAGTGAAGAGTGTTTCGGGCGAGTCAGAAAAAACAGAAGATCTCAGCGGCCTGAAGGAGGTCATGCTGAAGTTTATGGTTGGCCCTGACGGGACAACCACGCTCAATAACCTGCGTCAGTTTTGGGCGATTAACAAGACACCTCTCGAACAGATGGAACGACTAGATCCTGAAAGTTACAAGTCGGTGTATGACGCATTCATGAAAAAAGCTGAAGGGCTCAAGGAGAAAACAGCATGACACAGTACGACAAGCCACGCGGCGCTTTGTTTTTCAACAACCGCAAAGTGCAAGGAACAAATCAACCTGACTATAAAGGAAGTGTTGAGTTTGATGCAGAGCTGGTCCGAAATCTGGCCGAGCAGATTAACGGCGGAGAGAAGTTTGCCAAGGCAGATATCTCAGGCTGGGCAAAACAAACGGAGAAAGCCGGGGACTTCATCTCACTGTCAGCCAGCAAGCCGTATGTTAAAGACGAGTCCGCTTCGGTGAGTGTGGCGCCGATGAGACCGGCGCCTATGGCGATGAACCGTGGCGCGGTGAGTGATGACAAGATACCGTTCTGAGAAGTATCTGTGGTCGGTTCGTGGGAAGCCTTGCCTGATCTGTCAACAGGAGGGGGAGGCCCACCACGTAACCTACGCAGAACCAAACGGAATGGGTTTAAAGGTTGGTGACAACTGGGTTGTCCCCATGTGCCATGCCCACCACATGGAGCTTCATGGTTTCGGCGATGAAGAGCTTTGGTGGGCGTTGCAAGGGGTGGATCCACTAGAGGTTGCCCGAACAATGTACGAGGAGTACACCAATGGTTAAGATGACATTTAAAGAAAGCTTCGGTGATATCAATGCCGAGTATGAGATATCTCAGAACGGATCTCACGGCGGTCGAGTTTCTGCTCGTATCGATGGGGATAGGGTGATTGATAACTTGGACTTCTCTGATATTACTGAGTTGATGAGCGCGTTGTATAACGCGCGTTTGTCTGTCTTGATTCGGGCGTCCAAGGATGGCATGTTGCTTTCAACAACAGCCTCTCCTGCGACGCAATCATTCATCAAGGGATCTGTCGATCATCTCTACAAGATGGCCTCTCGTTTAGGAGGTCGCCCCGGTGCATAAATATTACGTCAGCTACAACATTGACTTCTTTAAATGCAAAGCGGTCTCCGCTGAGAACGCTGAAGAGGCAATCAAGTTGGCGTTGTGTGCAGAGAGTGATCATCAGAAAACACTAAGACGAATGGGTTACATCATTGGTGACATTGATGTGATCGAGTCAAGCCGTGACGGCGAAGCAACAGCGGTTGATGATCGGGTGCAGAAGGGATCAAAGGGACTGATCCCGAGCACTTACCCGATACTCAGAGAGAGGGAGCGCATTTACAGTGTCGGAGATTGATGCTGTCCACTTTGAAGCGGTCAAGATTGCCATCACACAAAATTCAGATGGCACCGTCTTGAGACTGGGGATTCACCCAGAGGACTGTCCGTCCATTCTTTTTCAAGATTGGGCGGGGTCCCGCTACATGGTTGCGATGGTCAAGTTGGATGACCATGACCAGCCTGTTGCAATGACAGACAAGAGGGAGATTGAAAAATTAAAATCTTCTGCCGGTGCGTTATGCCGGAACCGTAAGTTTCAGGAATGGATTCTTTCTGGGACTGGAGAAGAGGTGACAGAAGCAAATGCGGTTGCGTTTCTTCGGGCGTCTTTAGGGATAAAGAGCAGATCTGAATTTGACACGGATCCAAATGCGCGCCGAGCGTTTAATGATATGAGAGAGGAGTTTCAAGAATGGTTAAGGGCCAGTTCGAGACAATCTGTGGAGAGGAAGTAATGTCTGTTTCCCAGATTGCCCGATACCTAAACAAAAGTAGAGGGTACATTTATTCGATAACAAAGAATGATAGTACCTTTCCGCCCGGCTTTTCTTTGCACCCAAAGGGGAAGAGATATTGGAAACGTCAGGAGGTGGATTCATGGATTCGATCCAAGATGGGTTAATGAAAAGGAACCGTGTCCTTGATCGAGCAAAGGAGGTGATCAACGGACCAAGGGAGGACTCCTACGGGAGTCCTCGGGACAATCACCAACGAATAGCAGACATCTGGTCAGCAATCACTGGATACAAGTTCACCCCAGAGATGGTTGTCATGATGATGATCGGGACAAAGTTGGCAAGGTTACGCCACAAGGCAAACCACGAGGACAGTTGGGTTGATATCGCCGGCTATGCCGGCTTGGGATGGGAGATTAACAATGGCTGACTTTCATCAGATTGATCGTTGCAAGCGAACCATTAGGATGGCTGATCTGCAACTTCAGAAGGGGGATTATGTGGAGGCGCTTGCGGAATTAAAAAGTGCAATTGAACTTCTTGAGAGGTTGGTTAATGAAAACGATACAGAAAATTAAACAGCTTTACTTAAAGCTTTTAAAGGCTGAATGCAAGAGGCATTCAAGGAAAGCCGCAAAGCTTGAGTCCAAGATTATGATGCTTGAGTTCAAACTAAGGGGGATGTAATGAGACCCATGTACGAGAGCCAATCGGACCTCAAAAGAGAGGAAGGGGTGGTGAAAGAATTGAGCGCCCATTGGATGTGTGATTACCAGAAACTTCCGATGTCTTATCAACTGGACTATGCCCTCCTTCGGGAGGGCAAGATCTGTGCGTTGTGTGAAATAAAGGTCCGCAATGTGGTCTCTGACCACTACGGCACACTCATTATCTCAGCTTCCAAACGACTGGCTGGATTGCAGTATTCAAAGATGCTTGGTGTTCCAGCGCTGTTGGTTGTGAAGTATGAGGATGGGTTGAGGTTCATCAGTTTTTCCGAAGAGCCGGACTCTATTGGCGTTGGAGGGCGGACAGACAGGGGAGACATGCAAGACACCGAGATTGTCTTTCATTATGAAACTGGGCGCCTTAAAGACATCCATGCATCATAGGTGGTAAAGGATGAACAAGAGATACAGTGGCCTCGACTATTGGACAGACGCAGATGACAACGAGTACGAATTCTACGTCACGTGGGAGTGGCGTTGTGAACGAGACATTGATGTTGATGAATGGGTGTTTGTGGGTGCAGAATTGGTGGACAGGGCGGAGCTGTCTGATTTGGAGATGGCAACAGCGATGGAGTTTTTGAAGCGAAGCCCACCAGATTTTATGGAGAAATGTGAATGAAGCCAGAGGTATTAGCACAAGCAAGGCGTTACTATCATCATGTGCTACACGGAGGCACTCTGCGGCCAGATGATGTTGCATTCATGGTGGGGGCATTAGAGGAAGCGGCGAATAAAAGTAAGTGGGTGTATCTGACAGAGGAAGAGATGTTAGACATTGTAGACACGTACGGAATGCCACTAGCTGATGCCATTGAAGCCAAGCTTAAGGCGAAGAACAATTGTATACTATAAGTCGCAATGTACAATATATGAAACATTATGGGCTTCACTACCCTATTTGTATAATACATTACCCATTATAAGTACCTATATCTGCATATAAGTGCGTATAAACGCATAACATGCAAAGGATACGCGAAATGAAAGTTGTCATCGGCAAACCCCCAAGCAGATTGTCTTGCAGAATTTTTTCTGATTACATGAACCGCAAGTATGGATATGTTGGCTGGCCATTAACATACACTCGCTCCGAGCGAGCGCTCGAAAAAATTGAGGACTTCGCGCAGTGGATTCTCGACCATACAGTCAACATAATCGTTGACAAAGACAAGCAAAAAGTCAATATATCCATTGACCCGTGGGACACATGGTCAATGGATGACACCCTAGCACCAATCATCCTGCCAATGCTCAAGCAATTAAAGGAGACAAAGCACGGATCGCCTTTTGTAGACCAAGAAGATGTCCCCAAAGACTTGCGGCCAAGTGAAGCAGAGATCGAATACTACAAAGAAATTGGAGAAACCGATATGCATTTTCATGCCCGATGGGATTGGGTAATGAACGAGATGATCTATGCTTTCGAATACAAGTTGAGCGAAGAAGCTTTGTATATGCGGTTTAAAATACCAGAAGAAATAGATAAACTTAAAGTGGAGCAAGAGCGAATCAGCAACGGCTTTCGCTTGTTTGGAAAGTATTACGAAGCCCTATGGGACTGATATATCAGGGAGAATGGAATGGATATTACTGAAGTGAGGGAGCATGAAGACGGAGGGGCAACCTACGTCTTCGACATGACCAAGGAAGAGATGAACATCATGGCAAAAGAAGGTGTAAAGCTGGCACTTCTTCTTAGTATCTGCGAGATGAACTATGCAGATTTGGCCAAGATGCTGATCGAAAAAAGAGAGCAGTCAGACAGTGAATAAAAGTGCAAATGCACTAATCAAAGTATCCACTTGATCTGGCTGATGTCACGATCTGTTGCGTAAGGCGAACCTTCGTTTTACGCAACTCCTTTAACCGTTCATTCTTTGCATCTGAATCCATCTGACTGAAACGAACAGTATCAATAGCTTTGTTTACCTCACTCAATTGTCTTGCGACATTATTGAAGTAGGTCCGGTAAGACAATGCCTTTCCTTTTTCCTGCATCAATTCATTCACGCGCTCTGTTTGACCGCGTTCTGCCGCGTCTCTCATGGCTGTGTATGTTTGGTCAAGATCGCGGCGCATCTCATAGAACTCAGAAACAAAACGTGACGCACCCGCACCATCCTCTCGAACAAATCGGTTCAGACCAAGAATGCTTGCGGTTGAACTCACAAAAGGATTCCCGAATACGCCAGATGGCTTTTCTGGAATCGCGCCTGTGGCGCTCAGCAAGGTATCTGTTGTGGCCACCACGTTGGTGGCCATAGTTCCCATATACCCTTCAATCAACTGCTGTATTTCGAGTGGGGAAAGGCCAATAAAAGAACCACCATTGCGGGAAAGGAACTTATATATTTCGGGCGTTGATTCATACGCCCTCAGCTCAGTCGGCAATCTTTGTAAAGAGATACCTTCAATAGGGGCGCCACGGAATGAGTCGTAATTTCCAATCACTTCCAGAACAGGCAAGAGCCCTTGAGGCACTATGCTAAACGAGAATGTACTGATGAGGATGTGTCCAACAGCTTGCGCCAAGTCATTGGCGCTCTCCTGACGGATCGCGTCAAGTGCCATCACGGGGATGGTACCGAACAACGCACCAATCTCGAACGCCTTAGGGATTCGGATCTTCACATCGCCAATATAAATGATGTCATTGGTCACTTTCTCAATGACTGGCTCGTCTTCCCATCGGTCGTCTTGCATGGCAAGTAATCCGAGTGTCACAGAACCAGCGGTGATGATCATCCCTCTGGCAAAAATCTCTTTGAACGCCTCAGCTTTGACTGTGCCCGGGGTTTTTGGGTCTTCGACCAAGCGAGCAAGACCTTGGATACGCGCATTTAAGAACGGGATAGTGGGGATCAGGAAGTTGACAAGGAAATTCAGCACGGGAGATCCACCAGCCCCACGCCGCCCGAAGTTAATTAAGTTCAAACCTTGGAACGCCGCCTCTCGCTCGCTCATGCCTTCGGCCATGAGCTTCCGCATGATCACAATCCGCTCGGCCATTTCAGAGGCCTCGCCTGTTTTCTCAAGCGCCGTAACCGCTTGATTCAGTCGGTCTCCAATCTGTTGCATGATTGGGCCGCCCGGCTCCTTGAGCCGGTATCCTCTCTTTAATGTACTGGCAAGTGATTCGGCGTCAGCCCCGTACAGGAACCCACCCATCCCCGTTAGAATTTTAAACTGCTGAGTGTCTTTCTCGTTCGCATAGACATCACGCATCGCTTTGACTGTTTGGTCAAAGCGGTACACTGGAATCCCTGTCTTAACATAAGCATCAATCTTGCCTCGCCAGAGGTTGGCTAATTGGAATCCCGGGGTCAATGTTACACCTGACCGAAGAATGCCGCCTACCATTTCAAGACCTTTGATAAAGCTTTCCTTTTGCTTTGCGGTGAGTCCCGCAACAGCGGTCCATAATGCTGGGTCATCAATCTTATACCGAACCTTCTCGCCGTTGCGGTAGAAGGTGATCATTTGCCCTGTCTCACCTTCCTTGGCTTTGCGTCCCCATGATTTCGGGCCATTCATTGCTGATGCTTTGTCTAGCGCATCTGCTGTTTTCTGCATTGCATAATTCTTCAATGAAGCTGACACAATTAACCCGGCGTTCTTGGTGATGTTTTCATACATGTCACCAAGCTTGATGGTTCCGCCTTCTAGCTCTTTCTCGAACACGTTCGGGTCTTTCAAAGACTGATGGGCTTTGGCGGCCATTGCTTTGGAAAATTCTGACGGGTCAGTTGCTGATTCGGCGTACCGATAATAGGGGACATAGTCCATGTCCATAAAGTTATCGCCCTGATCTTTTGTGATCAGGCCTGAGTCAACCGCCATCTGAACCATACGCCTATTGAAAAGAGCATAGTTGTTATGCACTTCCCTAAAGAACGGGTACTTTGCTTCGGACTCGCTAATAATTTTAGCGGCGTCTTGCTTATTTAAATTTTTAAAGCCTTTGCGCCCCTGTCCGCCCAATTTTAGTTCCCGCTTGGCAATGGCATATGCATAATATTCGCGCATGTATTTTTCGCCAATTGGCTCAAATATCTGACGAAGACCCATGTTGTCAGGTGCGTCAATCACCTCAGGGGTGCCTGTATCTGGGTTGAACTTCATTGCTCCCAGCTCGGCCAGCGCCCAAAGGCGCCCAGTCATACTCTGCGAAAGTTCCATCGCCCGACCCACGCTGTTGGCTGGGTCGGCAATCTCTCCATTGACATAGTTATCTAGCAGGTAACCGGGCAAGAAGCGGTTAACGGCGTTCCTTGTGAACGCCTGCCATCTTGTCTCACCTTCCAGTCTTCCCAAAAAGAACTTATCCCATATTTTCATAATAGGGCTTGTTTCGGGCTCTTGGGAAACAAGACGATCAACCATGTCGTCTAGGTTGAATTGCCCTGAAGGTGCTGTAGCGCTGTATCTACGCGAGAATCTAGAAGCGGCCGCTTGCTGTATTTGAACGGCCTCATCATAGCTATTTGCATATTCACCATCGCCATCTTTGTACGGCTTGGCAGTCGGGTCATAAGCCATAAAGACAACATCGGGTTCGCCGTTTTTCCAGCGGGAAAACAGCTCTTTATCCCAGCCATTTGGGGCTTCTTTTTCGTCCCAAGGTAAGCGGACAATCGCCTTAAATAGGTTGTTGCTGTAAAGATCAGGGAGGACCGTGTCGAATGCATCAAGCCTTCTTCCGCCTTGCTCGAAGGCAAGGCGTAGCATTGAGTTTGTCACGTTCTTGAGACCGCTTGTAGGGCCGTTAAAGACGCTGACGATGTCATCACCCTTGACAGCGAAGCCGGCATTCGAATCACCGTTCAGGAACAAACGCATGTCTGCGTATTTTTCCCTTGAGTAGACGTAGACTGCGGGTGCGTATGGCGATCCGGATGTTGCTTCGGTGATTGCTGTCTCGAATGCTTCCGCTGACTTTGGAGATTGTTCTAATTCAAACATCTCGGGGGTAGATACACCCCCGCTTGCATACTCTGATTCATATTCAGGAGCGACACGATAGGACGCAATTACATTAGCTTCGCGTATTGTTCCGCTTCTTCTTGAGACATTCCATACCTGCCCATTAGGTCCTGCACTGTTCGCGACAGCCCTTGTGGCATCTCTGGCTCCCCTCTTTTCTGCATTTTGACCAGTTCCTTGATCAATTCCGGGTACAGCTCTTCTGGAATATCTTCCAGAAGAGATTCCGACTCGTCCACTATCGGCGAGTGCTTCTTCGATTCTTTCATTCGCAATACCTTCCTGTCTTGCTGTTTCAATTGCGGCATCCGCGTAGTCATTATCAGACCCGCGCCCCGGGGCAACACCACCAGACAACCACAAACGCTTCTCAGGGTACCACAGCAGTGCTTGGAAGTCTGCTGTATTTATATCCACCCCTTCTTGGGCAAGAAGTTCCCTTGCTCTGGAGGTTGTGTCGCGCATGAACTGCCGTTCTGCGGAACCGCGCGGAGCATCCATAAGCTGGTCACTTAAGCCGCCAACATAGGTGTCAATAAATTGGAAAAACTTAGGTTTGTTAGGGTTTCTTCCTTCTGTTTTCTGGAAGTTTCGGAAATAAGAATTCCACCGAGACCTAATCTCAACAGAGAATTCGTCAAGGTTCTTGTTGGAGCGAAGATCGGAAGGGCGCAAGCCAGAGCGGTCAAACGCCTGTTGAATGATCTGCTTTTCGATGGGCCCCTCAGGGGCCCGAATCAATTCACGCAGTTTAGTTCTGCGCTCTTGCATGACTTCTTTTGTAGGAGGTGGTTTGAATGGGTTGCCAACCATTCGATTCCACATCCGCATCCACCACTGATCTGCGGTTAACTCATTGAAGTTGCCACGTAGATTCTGGTAAAACCCTTGGCCAATCTTCGGGCCAAGAATTAAGCTTCCGCGAATAAGTGCATTTGCACCTTCTCCGCTTGGAACGCTAATCTTGATGTTGTACTTATCCCGCATGTCACGGATCACTTTTTTCAGGTCCCTGACCTGATACTGACTATCAAGGAAAGAAGAAAGCGGAAGATCGATTTGTCCTTCGTTGTATAAAGTTTGATAATCATTAAAGAATTTGAAGGCCCGCTTCATTTCTTTGTTACGTTTACCACCCTGTTTCCATTCAGCAACAGGAAGCCTTCCGTTTTCTTGATAGAACCGATACGCCTGAAGGGCGTATGGGAAGTTATCAATGACTGCTGTGCCATTGGATGTCACAGCAAGGGCGTAATCGAATGTTGTTTCGTTCGTTTCATTTTCGAAGATGGAAGGCTCGACAAGGTTAAGAATATTCTTAGCCTGTCTGAGCTTCTCGTCATACCAGCCGATGGCGTTATTATCGAACTCAAGCGCCATAAGTGCTTCGGTCGCCATCTTTCGGGCGACTTGTTCTTGGGTGTCTTCGTTGTAAGGAATGAGGTCGGTTAGCCCTGAGCGCTCCAGCATCTCCCGGGCAAACACCTCTTTCTTAACGGAGCCTTGCTTGCGGTTTAGTGCATTCTCTGTACCCGGGTAAATCGGAACAATGGTTTCATCAATGTTCACGTTGTACGGGTTTGCCATGGCACGGCGAGAGAACCGCTGAGTACCACTTGGAGTTCCTGATTCTTCGGCGATGCCAAGCGGATCAGACTTTGGTCCAATGACGCGGTTTAGATCCTCCTTAAATGAGTAATCAATCGGCACGCCAGCAGGGATCTCAACCTCGTATGTGATTGAGTCCTTTGCACGGGCTGATGGCGAGTAGTCCTTGAACTGCGCTTCGACTTCTCGCTTCTTAGCGAACTCGTAGTAATTGAAGCGCTGATCTCTCGGGATGTTTCCAAACAACCTATCAGTATCGTAATTTGTGTAGAACTGCTTGAACCGAACCTGCACAGGAATCGTCTCGGCACCATCGATTGCGGCTATCGATGTACGATGCCTGCCTTCATGGCCAACTGCCCTGATGGTTCCAAATTCCTCATCAATCTCAAGGTCAATAAATGGAACACCCATGTAGTTTTGACTGTCAACTATCTCTGGATCGAATGCGGCATACTGGTTATTATCTTCATCAATAGTGAACACAGATCCATCATTGCTTGGCATATTCTTCAGAAACTCTTTCGCCGTGGTAATGACATTTTTTTTGTCGATCTTACCCATGCTGAATGTCAAAGACATGAAGTCCTCGATTGGCATCCGAACTGCATACCCTGTTGTGCCTAGTGGGTACGAATAGCGACCTATGAGTTGCTCAATCTGTCGCTCTGTGACACTGTAAAACGCAGGGCTGTCGGCTGTGGCTTTGCGAGAATACATTTGCATCTGCTCGCCAACTGGTCCTCGCTCACGGCGTCCAATCTCGCCAGCTTGGATTGCTTCGAAGATCTTGGAAGGGTCATCGAACCCTTCCTTGTTTAACAGACCGCCAAGTGTCTTAATGAACTTGATAATCTTCTGGAATAAGGTAGGTGGTTTACCACCAATCGTCTTACGGCCTGCCGCCCAGTCCCTAAACAACTCGGCAACAGCCTCTTCTTGTTTTATTTCGGGCGAGTCATTTTTATACAACTTTTCAGCCCGATCGAAGTAAGAGAACAGCCGTTCCTTGCCGGTCTTATCTACGAACTTCTGCTCACGAGCGGCATTCACTAATGACTGGTACTCGGCGTCAGTGAACAAGCCCAGCGTCTTCATCGCGTGAATCATTTCATGATTCATCACTTCGCCCAGCTTTGCTTTAAGCTGTGCGTCTGTCATGTCCGGTGAATAGATCTTAGAGGACAGGGCAATAATCACTTTCCCTGCGGCTGTTTGTTCGGTCACCCCTTCGGCCAATGTCCCCGGCTCGGGCCGGATCACATTGTCCATTCTCAAGGCGACATCACCCAGCCCTAGTCTGCGTAATTCGCGCTGAAGCGTTTTACGAACCCTCTCGGTAGCTTGATTAAACTGACTGGTTGTGACGGAGTCGTAGGCTTTCTTCGCGGTCTCTCGAGTGTCTAGTGCGGCCTGTGCTCCAGCTCGCTGTGAGAACATTTTTAATTGTTCGCGCTGAGAGGGCGTGGCGGCCAGCAGGTCAGCCGTTTGTTCTGGATTGACACCCAAGCCGCCCAAGCGCTCTTCGAGGCGCTTACGGGCGTTCTGAGCGGCCTTCCGCTTTCCTTCGAGTTCAAGCTGATTCAGCTTCTCTAGTAGCTTGGCGGCCTCTTGATCATTGAATGGGTTGGCCATGCCTGCCCGGATGCGCTCTCGGAACGCTTCTTCGGCTCTAGCTGTGCTTGGTTGTTCAACGCCCTCAATCACTTCGGTCAGTCCAGCAAGGCGTCCCGCAAGGGTGCCACGCTGTCTAGCTGTGGATGGAACATAGATTGCACCCGTTCCTCGTGGGAGGCGAAGCTGGTCAACAGTGGCGACAACGTCATCTGTTTCAACGCCTTCATAAGGAACTGGGAATTGATCGCGGGGCAAAAGTTCGCCTTCAATAGCGGGCTCTGGCTCTCTAGGTGCGGGCTCACGAACACGCTCTTGGATGCGCTCTCTTGGATCTCTGAATCCACCGGGAGGCACTTCAATCGTTTCGAATGCAGTCTCTCCCTCAACGACAGCAGGAAGGCCTGCAAGGCCTTCAACGTCAGCTCTTGGTTGGCGGATTACTGGGGCGGTTCGCTCTGTGCCGGTTGGCATTGGATAAGGAGTGATTGCCTCGCCTTCTGCGGTCACGGCAATAGGGGATGGCGAAGGAAGTTCGAAGGATTGTTTTTCTAGAAGCTTTTGCTCCTGCTCAAATCGAGCGGCCTCTTCTTCCATGCGGCGGGTTTCTTCCGCCTCTTCTTGCATGTGTGCTTCGAGATCTTTTTGACGGTCAGCGTCAATGTCTCGGGGTCTGGCGATTCCGGCTGGAGCGGCGATCGTTCCACCAAGAAGACCGCCGGCAATGGCGGACTCGGCAAGTTCTCTTTGGATCTCTGGTCCAAACTCGAAGAACTTTTCTGGGTTTGCCTGAAGGATCTCAAGGGCCTGTTGGCCTGATTCAGTGATTGCTTCAACAGCGGCACCCTCACCCGCTTTACGGGCGATTCGAGTGGCCATACCTCGTTGTGCGGCCTTTGCAATTTCTTCTGCACCTTTAGTTCTGCCAAACACACCAATGGTTCGGCCAAGCAACGCATCAAGTGCGGCCTGCCCTGTCCCAACAGCAAATGCTTTGGCAACCTGAGCATCTTCAATTCCGATGCCCTGCTCTTCGATCTGCCGCTGAATGTTGTATCCGGCAAATGCAGGAGCCCCTGCCGCAGTTGCGGCGGCCATTCCGGCGCGTGGTCCGCCGAATCGAGTTGCAATCGCACCAGCGCCAAGCTGTGCGGCCATCTGTGGGGCGGAGAACAGAAGTTGTTCATACAGATAGGTGGGAATATCACCAACAGCACCAAGGCCTTCTTCCTCAAAGGCCTCAATAATCGATGGCACTTCAGGTTGTCTACGAAGCTGAATTTCTTCGAAGGTCCGCTGTGCGGACTCAGCAAGACGCTTATCACCGGTTATCCCGGCAAAGCCAAGTTTAGCGGCCGCTCCTAAGCTAGAAAGACCAGCCCCGAAATCACCAACTTCTTCTTGACTGCGAAGCAGATCTTCAAGTTCCTCGGTCTTTAATTGATTGACATCAAGGCCAACCTCAAGAAGCCGCTGGAGCTGATCTGTTCGTAGACGATTTATATCAAACGCCATACGGGCACCTTAATTTTGTCTTGCTTGTAACGCTGACTTGATCAGCTCTCCGAGGTCTTGCTGGCGTTGACCGCCACCAATCCCAGCCATTAACTGAATGCGGGCGTTAACGCTAGAAAGAAGCACGCGAAGCTCTTGTTTATCAGACTCCGGAATCATAGGATCAGCAATCTGTTTAGAAAGGTTTTCACTAATATCAATTAAGTCTTTGACGCTAGTAACCCCCTTCCCCTTTGCCTGCTCTTTCGCTTGAGCGATGGCGATCTGCGTCTCAAGATTCATACGCTCATCACCGGCGGATGCATACGCAGGCAGGGCTGAGATGCCAGCCCCTGATGCGGCGGCCAATGGAGACTCACCCTGTGAACCACGGCGAACCATATCTAAACCGAACTGAAGTTTTGCCATCTCACGCTGTTGTTTTTCGCGCTCCTCAAATTTCTTCATGAGGTCCTGTAATGGAGAGCTGGGCTGTTGAGCGGCTTGTTGGGCTGGCGGCTGTTGCATTGCGGCGATTTGCTTTAAAGCTTCCTCTCGACCACCGGGCTTGCTTCGTGAGGATCTAATCTGCGCGGCAATCTGCTGTGCTTCCGGAGAAATACCACCGCCCGCTTTCTCTGGATAAGCGGAAAGACCAGCCTTTTCTAACTCAGCAAGCATTTGATAGTATTCTTCGTCAGTCAAACCTAGCGCTTCTGCCATTGATGAGGCGCCTGTTGAACCGGGCATGGCCGCATAGATCCCGGCGCCCACTGGCGTGGCGCCTAATGCCGTCATGCCAAGCATACGACCAATCCCACCTTGTGCTGTCTGTGGGCCAAGATAGGGTCCGGGTAACATATTGGGATTAACCGGAGCCATCGGAAGATTTGTACCACCAGACTGTGGTTGGATCGGGGTCCTTAATGTTTTTGGCTTCGCGCCACGACCAAGCATGCTCGCAAGGCCTCTTCCAAGCATCCCTCCAACTGCCATCTGAATAGGTGCATTTGCACTTTCTTCGGGCATCATTTGCTGTGGCATCATTTCGGGCATCATCTCAGGCATAGGCTGAGGCATAGGCCGAGTCATCTCTTGTGGCATCATCCCCTGCATTGCCTTCATTAGAATGTCATCAGAGACAGTTGTCTGAGGTTGCTGGTTTTCCATATAGCGCTGTTTCATTTTTTGACGGCGCTCAAGCTCACTCAAGACTAAATACGAAGGAGCAACGCCTGATGGGCTTTGCATCTCCTGAGCGAGTTGATTCTCACTCATATCTTTCAAGGCTTCTTGGAGTTGAATAATGTTCATGAACCACCTCCAAAAGCGCCCATGTTATACAATTGCAGGCCAGTGATGCCTGTCCCTAGTAACTGACTAAGAACGTCTGGCGGAGGACCGTATGTGGTCTCCGCTTTACCCGGGATACCACGAACAAGGCCGGCAAACTTCTCCAACTGCTCTGTTGGGTACCCTTGCTGACGCATGAACTCTTGGTATTGCTGATCAAGTTCAAGTTGCTTGCGGGCTTCTTCTGCTTTGCCAACACCTTCAAGCTGTTGCAAGCGTTGCAAGTAAGCCTGTGTCGAAGATTCCCCAAGCCCGGCCAACCCAGAGGCAAGCTCGGCCTGTGTTCCAATCTGTCCGGACCGGTAACCACGGTCCGCCTCGAACTGCGCTCTGGCCTGTTCGAAGGCCGCTTCACGGCCTTTTGCTTCAATGTCGGCAAGGCGGTTTAACATGCCTTTTTCGGCTTGTCCCTGAAGGACAGCCTCCCTGCTCCCGCCAAACGCTCCCGCTCTTGCGGCTTGCGCTTTACGATCGGCTGTTTGTCCTGCGTATTCAGAGATCGCAGACGCCTTTTGACGACCTAACGATTGCTCGAGGAACGGGCTCATGTAGCGCTGTGCGGCTTCTGTTGTAAACTCCGAAGGAACTTGAGATTGACGGATGGCTCCACGGGTAAGATCCATTGCTTCGCCGTAGTAAGGGGATCCTGTTTGAACGAGTGATTCTATTCCTTCACTGACGAGCCGGCGCTGAGTTGATTCGGGCGCGATACGTTGGCCGCCATAGGCGACATAAGGGGTAATGTATTCCTCCTTGCCTGTCGCAAGGATGTCCTGCATGTAAGGACGCGCGTAATCCGGGAGATCGGAGACTACCGTTGATGAACCCCCTCCGCTTTTACTTCCCATCGTCTAACTCCATCTTGTAAGAATAAAATTCGGGCTTCCACCCAAATTTAGATAACACTTTCTTCCAGCCAATACGACCATACCCTTCCAGTTGATCGCATCCATTGTCTTTTGCAAATTGCTTCAGGGTCGTTAAGACATCCTTGAGCCATTCGTTCATTCTGGAACCGCCCACAAAGTCAATAAAAAGGGCTTTGAATCCATTATACTGCTTTACTTTAGTTGTGATTGCGGCAATAGGCGTCTTGTCGTCGAAAACAATCCACAACTGCGCCTCACCACTGATCAATGCATCAAAGATCTCCCAGACATCCGCCCTTCCGTTGGTGATATCCGTTGCTTTTTTAAGCATCGAATGAACTCTGGGCCACTCACGCAGGATGTAATCCTGCGGTACTTGAGTGAATGTCATACCGGGATCATTGCCCCTGAGTTAATTTGTTTGGGTTGAAGGTGTGTTCCTGTTCTGGCTCTACGCACTTCATCATTCATGCGATCTAATTTACGGGCGCCTGCTTCAGAGGATCCGTTTCCAAGACCGCTGACTACGTCAGCAGGGACAATGTATTCATTGTCAGACAGTAGCACATCTTCTTCGCCTTCTAGGGTGGCCGGGACAAGATCGTCCATGCCGTCACCTGCTCCGCGAATCATCCCTTCTGACTTCTGTGCCATCGCATCGATGGCTCCTGATTTCAAACGATCCATCAGATCAAGTAGCGCTTCTCGGCCAAAACGAGCAGAGAAGTCAGCTAGAACCCTAACGGCGTTCTCTTGGTCCATCTGTCCCTTGAGCGCCTTGATGGCGGATGAGACAATTTCTTTATCATTCATCTTTGCTTCGGGCGTGATCATGGACATGATCCCACCCTCTTGGAACTGCTTCACTTGCCCTCTCAGGCGCTGTCTGCTGGGCGTGGCCAGACGTTGTGAATAACTTGAGCCCGGACCACTACTCAACGGGACTTGTCCCGGTGCAGGGCCTCTTGGCATCCCTGCGTAAGACCCTGCGGCCGCACCAAGACGCTGACCCAACTCCTTTCCTGTCATCCCCATTGCACCGCCGGGCATTGCTTTATCACCAAGGGCGCCGTAGATTCCACCAGTTGCGTAGGCGTTCATTCCTGTCATCAGGCCTTGACCGATATTACCACCCTGCAACAACGAGCCCACACCAGCGCCAACAGCGCTGGAGACTAATGGAGTGGCGCTCACACCGAGCGCCGTTGCAATTTGTGGGCCGAAGAGTGAAAGAAGTTGCGGTAACATCAGATACCCTCATATTCTTGATTGGCGTCAAAAGAAGGACACGCCTTGGATGAAAAATCACGATGTCCAAAGACTACTGCTTTGGTGTAGGTTTCTTTAAGGTCTTTGATAAGTTCCAAGAGAGCCTCTTTCTGCTCATCGGTTCTGGTGTCCTTGGGTTCTCCGTCCTCATCAACGCCGCCCACATAGCAGACTCCAATTGAGTCCTTATTGTGTCCCTCAGCGTGGGCACCAGCGATTTCAATGGGGCGTCCGTCACAAATGGACCCGTCGAGTTCGATAACAAAATGGTAGCCAATGTCAGACCAACCCCTGTCGAGGTGCCAAGATCGGATTTCTTCAGTGCTGACATCACGCCCCTCCGGAGTTGCAGAACAGTGGACAATAATCTTGTTGATACTACGCATCTGAATAATCTCGCAACAGTTTTTCCATGGGAACCCATGTACGCTCTTGTATTTTACCATTTTCAATGGTGATGTCGTAAACGCCATAACTCCAACCGGTGACGCTGTGCTTGGCATAGTCTTCGACATGCCCCGGTGGAAGGGCGCAACCTAGGTTCATGACAGTGATGTACTCGTTTCCCATCTTGGGAAAGCTCTTATCTACTCGTTTATGGGTGTGCCCGTAGATGATGTCATGAAGACTGTCTCGGGCGATTTGATTTTCTGAATGGCTTCCGCCATACGGCTTGCCCATTTGGTTAAGCGGAACGTGAGTAAATCCAACATCTCCAACAAAGTAAAATTCTCCATATGGCGAATAACTCCATTCATAATCTTCTAACAGCATGTATAGACGTTCGTATAACAGCTCTGCCAGTTCTGGGTTACTGTTGACAAATCGTCCAATACGGTCCTCGTGATTGCCTAGTGTCACATGCTTTATGCACTGCCATCCGTTTAGCCCAGCATCGAAAGCCTGAAGGGCTTTCTCAAAGCTATAGATGTCCTCTTTGTAACTGGGCTTCTGTTGGCCTTTAATTGTATCGTTTCGTTCGTGCTGGGACATGCTGTCCATTGAAGAGAAATCGCCGATCTGGACGATGTGTTCAATGTTAAAAATTCTGGCATATGCCCCCATGGCATGAAACCTTGACTTGTCCGGAATGGATGGACCGTCATGTGCGTCCCCGATCGCCAGTATCCTGCCATTAAATCCGGATGACTTGTTCATTCGGTGTATGGTGTAGTGTGGCTTTAGGAAAATTTTTCGGGCTTCTTGTTTTGTCTCGGGGATTTGCTGAATCAGCCCCTTTGTGATCGCTGTCTCAACTCGGCTGGCCATTGTTGTTCTAGGGATATTAAGTTCTCTGGCCGCATTTAGAACAGATCCACCATGTTTTTGATAGAGATATGCCGCTTGCTTATACAGGTCTTCATTACGCCCCGTCACACTGGACTCCTTTTTCAAGTCGGGTTGTCAGATGCTAACATCTTTTTTATTAAAAAAAGAAGTATTTAATCCTTTCTTAGCATCTGATCTTTTTTATCCGAACCTGAACTAGACCCAAAGTAATAAGCAATGACTGTACTGGCTGTGCCACCAAGCCAACCCACTGCGATGTTAATAAACCCGATGTCTGCATTTCTTGCCTCAGGAACGAAGGTGACAGCACCGATGTAACCAAAGAACGAAACCATCGTCATCAGGGCAAGAATTGTTGGCGTGTGGTCACCCATTGCCGCTTGACGCTTCCGGGCAGAATCTCGATCTTGTACTTCAAGACGCTTGACATCAATGTCAAGCTCTTTCATCTGCACTTTGAAATCGGCCTCAATCTTCTTCAGAGCGGCCAATTGTTCCGGGCTGGCATTGGTGATAGCCGAAGAGATTTCCTTCTCTCCTGAGCCCGCTGGTAAGCCCAGAGCCTGTGTGATTGCCTTGGCGGCAATCCCTCCAACAGGACCGCCCAAAGCGGTCCCAAGTGTTGGGGCTACCTCCCCTAGAATTGCCTTCGCTGAATTCCAAAAACTCATTACTGCCTCACTTGCTTTGTTGTGAAATCCACCAGAACATGAAACCAATGATGCCTATTGCACAGAGAATAGAAAGGGCAATTGCACCACCGTATATCACTTCTTTGATAACTTTTAATTTTTTTGCGCGCTTTGCTTTTTCGGCATTGAGCGCTTCGTCTCGTTGCCTCTTGGCATTTGCTTGGAACGCAAGCCAGTCGTCCCATAGCCCTCCGCGTCCGGAGTAAATCATAATTTCTTTAAGTTCTTTTTCTTGTTGTTTTAATTTTTCAAGCGCGAAGAATGCTTCGAGGCCTGAGCCGGAACCGTTCCTGTCCGCCTTCATTTGTATTTTCGACTTGGCACCGAAGTATTCTCCCAGCTCCTTGCCGCAGTCCATCAAATCCTTCCCATTCCCGACAAGCTCTTTCACCGCACTGATTGCGGCGTTTGCTGTCTGAATCACCGCAATGGTTTCGAGAATGACCAATTATTTTATCCTCTCCTGAATAAACTACCGATTCCGTATGGCGACATTGATGATCTCATCATTGGTGTATATTCCCGCTGTTGTGGCATCATGGATTGATATGGCGACATCCCGGATCCCATCATTGGTGTGTATCCTTGCGATTGCGGCATCATAGATTGATACGGATTAAATCTCTGGCCGAATCCGCCATACATTGGCCCCCCGCCGAATCCGCCATACATTGGCCCCCCGCCGAATCCCCCGCCAAATAATCCGCCAAGGCCGCCGTAAAACGGGGAGGGTTGCATCATGCCACCGTAGAATGGCATCCCCCCGAACGGCATACCATAACCGCCGCCCATAAAAGGGTTACGTTGTTGCGGTGTGTGCTGTTGTTGAGCGCGAAGCATAGCTTCCATATCGATCGATTCTTCACCAACTCCTCCGCGACGAGGCATGACAGGCTGTTGCTGATTGCTTTGATTGAAAGCCTCCATAGCTCTATTATAGGCCGGACCTGTATCAAAGGCCTGATCAAACGTATCTTGACCTAGCGTAAAGGTGCGACCTGTCTGTGGATCGGTTATCTGTTGTCCCGTGTTTTGAGGAGTAAACCCGGGGGGCGCTGGAGTAACTGTTAGTCCGCTACCAAATCCTGTTTGACCGCCGAATGGTCCGCCTGCCATGTTACTTCTCCTTGACGGCCCCAGAGGCCAATTCTTATTACTTGCTTAAAAGTGCATTTGCACTATTTTCCAAACCACATGTGTTGGGCAATCCAAGTCACAACGGCTCCAGCAATACCACTTGTTGAAATCAAGAAGGCAATGGTCTTCCATCCGCCTTTTGTCTGCTGAACCTGATCTCGCATCCACTTGATGTCGTTTCTTATTTCTTTCATTTCGCGCTCAAGAGCTGTCAAGCGAGCCGACATTTCTCCGAGTTCGCGATCCACCTCAGCCATTATGAGATCCCCACTGTCACTGTACTTATTGTAACTGTTAGTCCGCTCCCCCGGACACTGGATGTATCCAGTTCACTAATTTTTAAGAATCCGTTGTGGTTGTATACGGACCCTTGCTCAAGACCAACATCATCTGTTGGTAGGTTTGTTAGCGTAATGACGGTGTGTCTAGCGTCACCCGGGTTCTGTAATTGCTGAACCAACAATGAGAATTGTCGGACAATCTCTGACATGTAACGCTGGGAATAATCTTCGGGCGCGATAGGGAACTGCGGCCTGATGAGACTTCTAGACATTACCGCCTCCCGTCTCTCTGGAGATCTACCCTAGGTGTCCCCAACCTCCATTGGACATCGATGTCATCAGATTCTACCCTGAGTGCGACAGAGCGTCCTCTGAGGCGCACATTTACTTGATTCGTGAACAGTTCAACAGGGACCGTTGCTGTACGAGTCACAGCCGCTGTATCTGTAATTAGGTAACTTCCCCCCGGGAAGTTTCGGGCTTTTAAAATCATGTCCACTGTTGGTGAGGAAGCAGAAGACCCATTAAATGTCACGTCAGGAATGATTCGCCGAATAAAGCTGAAGCTATCCCCATCATCAATATCGACCTGACTTGACTCAATGTAAGCCTCAATCGGGGACGGTGGCGTGGTGCTTCCGTCATTCAATCCTGTTTCTTGGAAGTACAGATACCCATCTGTGCCTGCCGCGATTGGCAGAGTGTTAATCCCTCGGTCAATCCAAGCGGTTCTTGGCAGTGTTCCGTAGTACCAAATATTTGACTGGTAGTTGTAGACAACGTAACGGTCAACCGTGCTAGAAGATGCGGATGGATAAAACCACCACACTTCATCGAACGATGAGTTTAATGCCGCTACTGTTTTTTCACGCTGTGCTAAATTGAAGTTTTTAAATACATATTCTTTTACAGTGGATGGCAACTGTTTAACTCGGCCATCATAGACATAGAAGTCTTCATCGCCCATCCAATACACTACATCATCTACAGCTATAGTGGCAAGCGGCCCCATGATCGTTGTATTCTCTGAGATTACTTGTATCCCGAAGGTGAAAGGAGGCCCGAGAAACTGCATGGCATGCAAAGAAATATCGGTCCAAATTAAGATCTGTTGTCTTGTTTCAACCGCACAGATAATTTGAGAGCCCGAACCAATGCGGAGATCCCCCGCTGTGTTCTCCGCAGTTGGGGTCCATGTCAGCGCATCTTCTTGGCTAGAGAATCGAACAAGTAATGGATCTTGAGTTCCGATTGCGTCAATTGGATCGCATCCAAAAGCAATCACATGACGATCGACATCCGAAACAATCACTTGTTTTGCAATAGTTGGGGTCAGCGTGTCCGTGTTACCAGACACGTCTTTGAGTTCAATAGCCCGAACAAAAGGAGCAGAGCTAGTTGACTTGTCCCAATAATAGATCCCACCATCACGCACATTAATAATGAGATCTTCACCAAAGTTGTCATGTGACCAAATTCGAAGGACATCTGTCACTGTTATCAAGGAGGTGCTAGAGCCCCAAGTTCCCCGGCCCCATGTACCAGCACCCCAACCGTTCCCGGCAACTGAAGTATCCAGACCTATGTTGATTTGATATGCGCCAACAGTTGATCCCCCTCCATCTCCGGAGTCGGATGCGTTGGCAAAAACAGGCGTTAAATCAATCTGACCGTCAACTGTAATCTCTTCAATGGTTGTTCCGGCCGTTCTTGCTGTGAAGGTGTAGGTGTTAGCGTTTAAAATATCATTAATTTGATATTCTTGGTTTAGCACATCTGCCGTGATTACGCCGCCTAATGAGGCGGCTCCGGAAAATATTACGAAATCTCCAATCACCGAACCATGATTTGAGTCCGTCACCGTGATGGTTGAAGACCCATCGGTTGCAGAAAAAGTGACATCCCCTGCCGCCGTTGTAGAACGAATCGGAGTAATGTCATTATACGCACCACCTTCCTCGATATAATACTTGAGGTGAGTGCCGACACCAATATACGCCGTCCCATCGAGCGCCACCCAAGGGTGGAGCGATCGACAAGATCCTAAAAAGGAGCGTCCTGATTTCTGTAGCCATCCACCCATTTTCTCAGGAAAGCCCGAACGAAAACGCACCTTATCGCAATCAAACCAACCGCCTTCGTTAGAATAGGATGTGGTTTCCCGGTTAATCCCCGGACGGAATTGAAGTTTTGTTAAGGGCATAAGATTTCTCTTCTACGAGTTCCGAACCAGTGGCCTTGTTAATTTCACGCTTGATGCCTGCACGCCGATCATTTGTCACATACACCGAGCGTGCCAATTCAATAAACTCGCCATCAAATTCCTGAAGATGCTCCTTAATACGGATGCGATCTTCAATGTCCCAAAGCGCCTCATTCACCTGTTTCAACTCTGCTTCTAATGCAGGATGCCGGTGTGCTTCAGCAATCACCAATAGGTGAGCCAGCTCAGTGCGGACGTTCTTTATTTTACCAGCATCCGTGATGCGCTCTGACTTAATCTCCAGAATGGAAATTTTGTCTAACACCTCACCGACGCTGACAGGTACATTAAGCATTGGCGGTGATAGCGAGGTCGAATGGATTTAAGTCGTACTCTGACGGCCACTCTTTCTCCAACTGCAACTTCAGGTGATCGACGTTGCGCTGTACAGTGTTTGCCCAATCTTCGTCTGATTCGCCAACAGGTTTCCCGGCGTTCAATAGGTTAACGCTATCCATTGCGGCGTTGTAATCGCGTTGCCAGTTGATTTCTTCACTCATGTTGTTGCTCCTTTAAGCAGTTAAACAATACACATTAACAGGTGTGTTTTCGCCTTTCGCAGTGATGTTTTTGTAAGATTCTAAAACAGACTCTGGGCTAATCATAATGTTCCGTGGATCACTACCATCAAACTTAGATTCATCCCACTTTCCGTCCATGTGAAAATGCAAATTGATATTGTGTCCGTAGCCAAATTGTGTCCAGCGGGTGCATCCCCACAAAACAACACCTCGTTTCTGAGCAGAAGCTGAGAAGTGCTGAAGGTTGCTGTCAATCCCGACAAAGCCTTCGGCCCTTTTCAACATCTCATGCACGACGGCCCAGTGCTCATCGCACTTAATGCTTCCTGCATAGGCAGGTTCATTTGGAAGTGTACAGTCAATGATGGCAGTGTTTGGATAATGCGAGCGCAGTAAGCTCACCAGTTGTTGCGCCAGATACGAAGGATAATTGCGACCCGGGTTATGACTTGCATATCCGTTACTTGGTGACCAGCCAACAGGTGTTTGCCCACCGCTAAATTGCACCATGATGTATTTGCCAGTGATGCCATTCTTCTCCAGCCATTCTGTTGCACGTTCTTTTAAGTGCGTGGTGTACAGCTTGGGTGCCATGGTTGGCTTGTATTCCACACCAAACAGTTCGCAATAGGACTCAATCAAGTGTTGCTTGCCTAACGCAAAGTTGCTTTTGTACGGCTCGCAGTAGTAAATGTTGTCGCTTTGTTGTATTCGTGGATCTGCCAGCGGCAATGATTGCTCATAGGCCATTGCAACGTCAGGGTTGAATGCAAAGCAGTCGATGTACGGTGTGTATATCTGAATGCTCTCACCCGCCTTTTCTGCAAGCGATGGGATAAGCGCAGTGAATGCTGTGCATTTTCCAATACCGCCTTCAATGACGTAAGTGTTTAACATTAATTATTCTCCCACTTAGTTTACAACAACCCAGTTGACACGAGTTTCGGCGGTGGCTCCTGCGTTCGCATGAAGCGTAAATGACCCTGCGGAAGCTACAGCGGCAACGGACTTCATGGTTGTGTCGTCGGTCGCTACCGTGGCAAGAATGACAGAGTTAGCATCTACAAAGCTATTTGTTACGACAAGACTTGTTGCCGCCGCCGCAAAGTTTACACTACCCGCCGTCTTATTGATCGTCTGAGCGCCTGTAGTACCGCCCGCCGTAATGGTTTTGGGAACGATGAGGCCGTCGGTTGTATCAAAAGCAAGACCGACGCCGGGAACACGCAGACAAGTGACACTAGCGTTACCCAGCGTAACTTGGTTAGTGGCAGTAGCAGAAGACGGCTCCGCACCACACCCGAGAGCAGTGAGGTTAGAGCCAGTAGTAATGGTGGACCCTGCGTACTTGCCTACGGCAGTGTTGGCAAAGCCTGTGGTGTTGGAATAAAGTGCGTAAATGCCTACGGCTGTGTTGTCACTGCCTGTTTCGTTGGTTTCAAGTGCGCTTGTGCCTAAGGCAGTGTTGTCACTGGCTGTGGTATTCGAACACAAAGCCAAAAAGCCAACTGCTGTGTTGCTATAGCCTGTGGTGTTGGCAGTAAGTGAATAATCGCCTGAAGCAGTGTTGCCCGAGCCATCGGTGTTGGCACGAAGTGCAGAGAAGCCTAAGGCATTGTTGCCACTCCCTATGGTGTTGGCACAAAGTGCACAACTGCCTAAGGCATTGTTGTTAACGCCTGTGGTGTTGCCAAAAAGTGCAAACATTCCTACGGCAGTGTTGTCACTGGCTGTGCTGTTGGCAAAAAGTGCACAGCCGCCTAAGGCAGTGTTGCAACAGCCTGTGCTGTTTGAATATAGTGCGCTACGACCTACTGCAGTGTTGAAACAGCCTGAGTTGTTTATATTGAGTGCGTTACGACCTACTGCAGTGTTGCATCTGCCTGTGATGTTGGAAAAAAGTGAACAGCCGCCTAAGGCAGTGTTGTCAGAGCCTGAGAAGTTGGCACAAAGTGCAAAGAAGCCTACGGCAGTGTTCCAACTGGCTGTGGTGCTGGCACAAAGTGCAGACATTCCTACGGCAGTGTTGCAACTGCCTGTGGTGTTGGCACGAAGTGCACATGCTCCTAAGGCAGTGTTGCGAGAGCCTGTGTTGTTGGTACAAAGTGCACAGACGCCTAAGGCAGTGTTGCAAGAGCCTGTGGTGTTGCTATTAAGTGCACTCTGCCCCACAGCAACATTTGTGGCAACCGATCCTGCACCTTCACCAACGGTGATGCCATTGATCGTGGCATCGCCTGTTGTGACCACCGTTGTGGCGTTTGCCTGCGCCACGCCTGAGACGTTATTACTGTCGTCAATCGTAACCCCAGAATCTTGAATTAAAGCGCCTGTCGTACCATCGTAACGAGCTATAGCGTTATCCGTAGAAGACACTGGGCCTGTCACGCCACCTGATGCAGGAGTAGCCCAAGACAATACGCCCGAACCATCTGTAGTTAACGTCTGACCGTTTGTACCGTCATCTACGGGAAGAGTAAGGGTGTAGCTAGTGGCAATCGTACCCGGTGCTTGTAGGGCTACGTATTGACCGCCTGTGGTGTCTTGCAAACGCAGATCACCTTGGGCTGTAATATCGACTTGTGTGGCTACAAGCGCATTGACCTGTAACTTTTCAAAGACATTCGTCACAGTCGCTGAGGCGCCTGTGCCATCAAACTTAACCAGCATGTCCACGCCATTTGGAACTTCCACATCATTTGATGCGTTATATGTTCCTTGGAATAGGACAAGGGTTTGCCCCCCTCCTAGGCTGTTTCGGACAAAAACAATCTTCTCTGCGTCATTCGGGTCAAGTTGGTAATAGACTGTTCCGCCAAGATCTGTTGGGGAATAGAAATCAATAAACTTGTTTCGGCCGTCTGATGCAGAACCATTGGTGATTGTGAGTGCGTTCGGGCTTCCAGTGCTTCCTGTTGCGGCGACAGTGATCTGCACAATTCCGTTGATCGCTTGATCAATCAAATCGAGGTTTGTGTTTGTGGTGTTACCCCACGTGCCCGATTGTTCGCCTGTTGCAATCTTTTCAATGCCAAGGTTCGTAGTATATGTACTGGCCATCGTATGTCCTCTATGCCGCGATGTCTGTCCAAGACGGCGTTTGGTTTGTATTAATGTCTGAATATCCTGCTGTTTGCGATGTATTCACATCGGAATAATTCGGGCTTTGTGTAGTAATTATATCGCTCCACACCAGCGCCCTGCTGGTGTTTGTTACCAATACGATACCGGTCACTGCCGCAACAGATTCTGCGCTAACTGTAACCGATCCTAAAAGTGCATTTGCACTTATTCCGGTCACTGGAGCCAATGCTTCTGCGCTGACTGTCACAGACCCCTGAGTCATTGTGAGTAGTGCGCCAGTTGGTGACTCAGTAGCCTGCGCGGTAACCGAAACAGAACCGTCTTCGGTTGTTGCTTCGGACCCTGTCACTGCGGATACCGACTCTGCTGAGACGGTAACACTTCCCTGCGTGCTTGTGGCCTCTTCTCCTGTCGGAGAGGCCACAACTTCGGCTGTGACAGATACTGACCCTTGGGTCGTTATCAGAGCCTCTCCTGAAGGCGTAGAGACGGCCTCAGCGGATACTGTTTCGTTGCCTTGTGTTAAAGTGGCTTCAACCCCTGTAACGGAAAAATCAGCATCAGCTTTAGCAACGACTATACCTACGGTACCAGTAGCCTCAACACCAGTGAGGCTAACGACTGCTGTACCTATAACAACAACGCTTCCATCCGAACCGGTTGCTTCTGCACCGGTTACCAAAGCGTTTGCTTCCGCGATAACTGCGACGGTACCTAGCCCACTTGTTGCCTCTAGGCCTGTCGTAGAGACGTTAGAATCGGCTTTGGCGGTAACGGTACCTATAGCGCTAGTCGCTTCAACACCGGTAAGGGGAATATTAGCGTCTGCTTCAACAGCGGCTGTGCCGGCGGTAGTGGTAGCTTCAACCCCTGCAACGGAAATATTAGCGTCCGCTTCAACAGTAACAGAACCAACGGTTCCAGTGGCTTCAAGCCCAGTCGTTAGGACACTAGCATCGGCTGTGACCGCGACGGTACCCAGACTACTTATTGCCTCTAAGCCAGTAATGGGTGCATCTGCATCCGCACTTACTATTACAGAGCCAAGGCTTAGGGTTGCCTCGGCCCCTGTAGGGCTAACTACCGCTGTACCTGTAACAACAACTGTGCCTGCGGCACCAGTGACCTCAACGCCTGTGACAGAAGCCACTGCATCTGCTTCAATAGTGGCCGTGCCTACAGTAGAGGTGGCTGATGCACCCGTGACTGAAAAATCAGCATCTGCTTTAACAGCTACTGTGCCTACAGTAGCGGTGGCTGATACACCAGTGACTAAAACATTCGCTTCCGCTTCAACAGTGGCCGTGCCTACAGTAGAGGTGGCTGATGCACCCGTAGGAGAAACATTAGCATCTGCGGTAACGGTTAGATCGCCAATGGAAGAACTAGAAGATAATCCGGTAACCGGTACACCCGCGTTGGCGTTGACAACAACTGTCCCTACCGCACTGGTGGCTGATACGCCAGTGACAAGAACGGTTTCAGGGCTAGATAAACTAGCGCTCCAAGCGCCACTACCCCAAGTGCCCCTGCCCCAACCTTCGCCGGTAGTATTTTGGATATTTACATTGACAGCACCTATTTGTGCAGTCGCTGATTCCCCTGTCGGCTCAACAGTAATGTTCTGAACAGTGACAATAGTTGCGCTACCCAAGCCACTTGTTGCTGACGTACCGGTGACTGGGACGAGGGTGACCGCTGGGACACTAGTGACATCTAAATAGACGTATATCGGGCCGCAAGTAGCCCCGTTCTGAGCGGTAAAAAGGCTTAGAGTGCTTGTTGTTATTGTAACTTCAGGAGTTCGTAGCCAGAACCACTCGTCTGGAAAGCCTACTCCAGTGCCTGATGTTTCCGCGTAAAGATAAAAAGCTCCGCTATTACCGGACGTATTACCTGTTCCACTAGACGGTGTACCACCAGAGTCTCGGTTCCACCGCCCGGCGGTGGTGGCGGTTGCAATATTGCTCCAAGTTATGGCGTTGTATTCAGAGTTAATATCGTCTAAATCAGCTCCGGGACTAGGCTGATCAGTCGTTACTTGAAGAAAAACGCCACCAATGGAGTTGAAGTTGTCGGTTGGATTATAGGTAGTCCCCCCGATATTAAACGTGTCGAGTTGGGCGTCTCCAGTAAAAGAGCTACCCGACTGATAGAGCACAACCAGCCTAGCATCACAACCAATGTAGTCACTTATATCTGCTGTACGCTGTGTCCACGTAGAGTTGTTCTGCGCGGATACAGATATAAGCCTACCGGTAACCCCGACGGTTGGAGTAGGCATAGCCGATCACCTAGCTATGCAATTCTAAGGATTGCGTTAGATGCGTCAGCAGTTGGGAATTGAATTGTGAAGTCTCCACTAGTTGCCGTTTTATCTGACCCAAAGTCCAATACAATGACAGCCTCATCACTCGCGGCGCTGTCGTTATAGATCAACGCCCCGCGAGCTGTTAATGAAACCGCCGAGAAGACTTCGTCTTCAAAGTCCAGCAGAGCAGTTGTGCCAGATGCTTGAGGGAACGATGCCGTGGTTGTGAGCGCTTGCGGCCCTGAATAGTTTGTTCCAGTGGTGGACACCTCGTTAGTAGAGGTTGGGTCTGCCGCAGGATCTACTGGGGCAGTGTAGGCGGTTGTAGACGCGCCAAGGGTTGCGCTTGATGTGAACAACGCAATGTTGAATGTGTTTCCTGTGGACGGCGTGAAGTTGTGTACTCCCTTCATCAGTTCCACTTTAAAGCTCGTGCAGATCGCTTGCGATATAGCCATGGTTATAACCTCTTGATAATTTCTGCCATGTCTGCATGGCCTTGGTTTATGAATAAATTATACAGTGTTGTTCGTTCGGATTTTTGAGCATTGTAGAATGCTTTAACCAAGACAACCCTGAGGTTGTCTCTAAAGGCCTCTGCCTGCTGTTTGATCAGCGGGTGCGAGGATTCTGAGATACTGATAATCTTGCCGATTGTCATCTCTGCGAGTTCTTCGGGCGATAGACCACGTCCACTTGTTGTGGTGATCTTGACAAAGCCCGGGCTAAGTAGCGACTGTTCTGACATCATGTGACTGGTACCCTTGGTTCACCGTTTCTGTAGCTGTCGCGCCTGTTTCGGCCCTCTCCAAGCACATACAATTGCTGGAGCGCTTCTTCGTAGCGCTTTGCGTACAGATTGATCAAATCTTGTTCGCCCTTCATAAAGGTGTAAGCCTCAATGAGGACGCCATATAAGAGGGCTGATTCGGCGTTATCGCCATACCAGCTTGTCCCTGCTGTGACAATTGATTCGGGCTGGTAATAATAGTGCAATTGCACATTATATGACTGATCAGGAGTGGGCCCTAGTATAAAAGATGCGTTGTCAAACAACGCATAATACTGAGGCAACCCCTCTGTAGTTGTTTCGTTGTACGCTTCCCGGATAAAGTTCACATCCTTATTCAACAAGAACTCATATTCACCGTCACCGTTCAACACAGCCAGCGAAAAAACAGCCAAGAAGTCCGAGGGGGTCGATAGGAACCGATTCGATGCAGTCACGTTACCAGTTTGATTCCGGCGAAGGTTTGGGATCATGACGGCACGAGCCAATCGCTCCTCGGTTTGCTGTACAAACCGAGGAATCTGACTGACAAAAGTTGCCTCGTCGTTCTCCGTATAGTCCTGCACGGCCTGAACAAGTTGCGCGTAATTCATTCTGAGTCCTGATACAGGTTGTTAAATGTAATACTCGGGTCGGTGTAACTCGAGTGCCCTTCTGCGGAGTGAGCGAATTGACTTGGTCTAAAGTCAGGCGCCCCTTCTCCGGTTCTCCATAATGCTGGGCTAGTTGCCCTTACACGGTTGTTCGGAAGACCGACAATATTTCCTTCCCAAGGTCCAGAGGTGAGGTAAAGGACATGGGTTTGTTTGTGTTGGTCTGGGGAGTCTGCGATTTCATGCTCGGTGTAGTCCACTGTAAACATGTATCGGGCTTCGTAAAACTCTCCGCCAATTTTTGCCAGCCATGGGCTTGAGCTGACGCGATCCAAGACAACCACTGAGTGACTTCTGGATTCGCAGTCCCATGGTTGGCAGAGGTGGTCTTCCATTCGCTCGGGCCATTCATGTAAGGGAATGTCTGCGACCAGAGCTTGAATAGGCATTCGGGCCCACATGGCACCTCCATGCACGTTTTCTCCGCCTTCGATGTCAATTTCGCATCCGGTGAAAACCACTTGAAAACTGAGTGATCTGTCAGTAATTGTGTTAACTGCAAAGGCAATTCCATGTATGAATTCGCCATGATAGTCCTCGTGATTACATGTAAATTCTTTGCGTACCCAGCATTTAAAGCTGGGCACGTTAGAGATTAAATAAGGCATTTAGCCTCCTCGGGTGAAATTTCCTCCTTTTGTTGCCGCGCCCATGCCGCGAGCAACACCACCCTTAGAGTATCCCTTAGTTTTTTTCATGGGTCCACCTTTGGCGTACCCCTTTGTTTTCTTAGTCATCCCGCCTTCTTTCATGGTCTTAGTGGGCTTCATCTCGCCACCAGCCATCTTCTTCATAGGAGTAGACTTGGTCATACCGCCCTTGGCCATCTTGCCCTTGCCGTCCGCCGCGAACTCCGGGACCATCTTCCCTGAATCTGGATCCTTGACCATCTTCATCTTGCCACCTTGGGCATATCCCTTGGTTGTCTTCATTGCCCCGCCCATCGCGTAGCCTTTTGTCTTCTTCATGTTTCACCTCAAGTTACCGTGATTGTGACTGTGCCAGAATAAGTTTGGAGTGCGTTCGGGGGACCGAATGGCTCCAAGGTTGTTCCATTAAGTAATGGATATTGTATTGTCACGCCCTCAATGAACTTGTCCGGGCGTGGATCAAATAATGATTGAGGGTCAAAAATCTTGACCCGTCCTAAAAAGTTTTGCGGCTGGTCTGGATCCGTCACATCACGGCCAACACGAAACCCCGTCTTGACCCCGTCCTTGTATTCATAAACAAGATCCTTTAATGGATATCTAAATCCGGTCTTGTCGCAGAACCCGAAGGCATATTTTCCATTTGAGTACGCAGGCATTAGTAGCCCCCTATGTGTCCCATTGGGATAAAGCGCACTGAAGATTTGTCTCGGTCTTCTCCCGAGGCCAGCTCAAACTGGAACTCATATTCTTGCTTTAAGCCGGCCACTCGGTCGTTGACCTCTGGCCGTTTCATCGCAATGTAATAAGCAAGACCACTGACAAGGCAAGGCACAAAACGAGGAGGCACGTCTGCCGATCCCGTAATGCCTGAGGCAATGCCGTCAATACCTTTGAGGCGATAGTATGCCAGTGTATATGACTCAGACGAATCAGGTACCGGCCATAATGTAACTGTTGTTGAAGAAGCAAGACGGCGAATGAAGCCTTGGACCGGGCGGCCTGTTGTATTTTTGTTAGTTTGTTGTGAATACGTTGCAACACTGATTCTCTCCACGTGCGTATCTGTTTGGCTGGAACCCGATCCAGTGCGTAATGACATCTCAAGCATGTCAATGGTATCTGATGGTAGCGTATAAGTTGCCGTCCCAGATGTCAGTGAGATAGTGCCGGGTTCAATTGTCCAGAGATTGAGTCCTCTGTTTTGCCATTCTAGGGTGAGCAGGTTTAAACTTCTTCGGGCGGTCTTTAAATCGTAACCGGAACGAAGCTCGAGCCCTGCGCGCTCGAACGCTTCTTCAAAGATTTCTGGTAGATCAGGGGTTACGACTGCCATGGCTTCCTCAAAAGTGCAAATGCACTATTTCATTTTACGGTGTTGCGCTGTTTTTTGAGCAACCTTTTTAGGCTGTTTTACAAACTGTTTGCCCTTTTTGGTACCCTCGCGCTTGGCTTTCGTAGTAGCCGCATACTCTTTGTCCGAAAGCGCCTTGATAGCACTCTCCGGTAGATAGCGCTCCCCGGTAGCTTTGGGGCCTTGTGTAGATGGCTTTCCACTCTTGGTACGCCATTTCTGTTCGGTCCATTTTTTCAAGGACTTCTGCGGGGCTTTCATGAGGTGTACCCACCACCTGAGTCTTTGTAGCGCTTGGCAAGCATTTGTGCTTTACGGGCTGACCACTGCCCGGGTGCTCCGCCCTTGCCGCCTGCTTTAATCTCATTAAAGATTCGCTTACGCATGGTTGGCTTTGTATAGTTTCCAGCTTCATTAACACGACTCTTCTTGACCTTACCGCCTTTTTTCATGGCCGTTGTGTTTCGGCCACCTGTTCCGTCATCAGTGTTTCGGGCGGATCGAATGATTTCAAGATCACCTAGATCGTTGCCTGAAGACATAAACCCGCCACCAGCCATCTTCTTAATTGAGTCTTTTTTTGTCGGTATACGATCACCTGTTAATTGTTTGCCCATTTGAGACCTTGAAATCATTCTTTTGGCAAGAGGGCTTCCGCCTCTTCCTCTGGAGTGGTTGTAAATGGGTATCCAATTGGTTGTGTTTGTACTGGGTATTTCGGGCCAATGATGCTTCTAATTCCTCTTGACGCCTCGATTTCTTCGGGCGTCATTTCCCCAATAGGTTGTAGGTATGTTGGCATGTATGACTGCAACTCTTTAGTTGCGTAGCTGTCTGCAATCTCTGGCGACAGCGTGTAATAACCAAAGTCCCTTGCAAAATCAAATGGGGACGTGATTGCCGGCTCGCGATACGTCAGGTCTTGGGTCGGTGTAAAGGTTGTTGGTTCACCAAATGCGTAAGCGGCTGGTGTGTATTCCACAGGTGCAACCGCATCATCATCATCATCAGAGTAATAATCCTCAATCAGCTTGACGATAGGATCCGGAAGGAGATTAATGTCAATTGTTGTGGGGCCAATATTAACGTCAGAATAACCACCCAGACCACCCTGACCACCCTGACCGCCCTCGCCACCCTGACCGCCTTGACCGCCTTCTGCGGTTGTGGGGCCAATTGTTGTAGGGCCAATTGTCGTTGGGCCAATATTAACGTCAGTTGTTGTTGGGCCGGCATTAACATCAGTTGTCGTTGAATCTGTCCCCATGGAGGTAATTGCCGTCCAGTTATTTGCGACCGCTAAATCCGCAAACTCACCCGGAGTGCCGACAAAAACATCAACCACTCCATCTGGTGTGTAGTATGGGATATATGTATCCATTGACATGTCAGTCCCTGTTGTTATGTCAGTCCCTGTTGTTGTGTCAGTCCCTGTTGTTATGTCAGTCCCTGTTGTTGTGTCAGTCCCTGTTGTTGGCGATGCCCCGCTACCTGTTGTATCTGTCGCCCCCGGACCAGTTGGACCAACTGAACCAACTGAATCTGGAAGTTCACTAAATGGCCCACCCGGGATGTCCGTAGGGAGCGTGTCAGATGGTATTTCGTCTATCGAAACAGGTGTTGATCCGGTAATCGGATCAACAATCGCCGCAATTTCGTCGGGAGTCATCCCTAAGTCAATAACAGGAATGTCGGTTCCTGTTGTTGTGTCAGGTGATGTGTCGCTTGGACCAGTGCCGGAAATTGCATCAATTTCTTCAGTCGTCATTCCTAAGTCAATAACAGGAATGTCGGTTCCTGTGATATCCACTGTTGTGTCAGGTGATGCTCCGGTTGTTGGCGATGCCCCGCTACCTGTTGTATCTGTTATCCCGGCATCTGTTCCCGGGCCAGTTGTTCCAACAGGAGATCCAGAGATATCATCGGCGCCTGTTGCGCCGGGCTCATCATCTCCTCCACCAGATGTCGCAACCCCGGTTGTAATCGGGTCTCCATCTGTGGTTGTGTCAGGGCTTCCGCCGGTTGATGTCACTTCTCCCGATGGGGTTTTATCAAAGAAGGCTAGGATGTCTTCAAGGGGTTTTTCCGCCCCAAGGTCGAAGGGGATACCGGGACGTTTGCTCTGTTCTTCTAGTTCTTTTTCGTCGGAACCAATTAATACATTGAGTCGTTTTCCATTATATGCATAACCAAGCTCGTTCGCCCTCGCTTCAAGCTCTGCCGGACTAATCAATCCTGCTTGGAGCTTGGCGACCTCATTTACAAGCGCGGTGTCTGACAGGTCTGCGGCACCCGCGTTCGGAATCGCAAAGCCAATTGCGCTTTCAATGGCCTCTTCTACTGATGAAATAAGTTCATTAACAATGTTTCTATCTGTAATGCCGAGTTTATTTGCCAGTGTGTTCACATTGCTGAGAATACCAAGAGCACCTCCGGAAGTGCCCACTGCAAATGCGCCAGCAACCTCTAACGCACTAACCTTGCCGTCTCCGTTTGCGTCGAGAGTTTTGATGGCTTTTTCTGTAACGAAATCGATAATCTGTTGTTGAGTTGTTGGGTTTTCTGGCTGATCATCGCCACCGTAAATTGCATCAATTTCTTCGGTCGTCATTCCTAAGTCAATAACAGGAATGTCAGTAGGCCCATAGGTAATTTTATCGGCTGGGACCCCATATTGTTTCATCAAATCCCCGAGGCTAATCCCAACATTTGATCCGGGTAGATCGGATGATTCAATGACACCGTAGTGCCAATATTCGGGCGCATAAACAATAGTATCGCGCTCTGAAGTGCCTTCCCCGCCAATTGAAGCTAGTCTCTCATTGACGCGCTTTTGAGCTTCCTTGATGGCCTCTTCGTCAATATAGGTTGTTTCTCCAGTGATTCCGGGGGCTAGGTCTGCGGGAGTGGTTGCGCCCTCATTAAAATCGTCCACTCCCCCGTCCACTTCTTCTTCCGCTTTTTCAGCCGTTCTAATTTCTTTCTCTTCAACAAGTCGTGAAAGAACTTCCGACGCAACGGCAGTGTCAGCATTTGAGTATGTGGCAATAGCCTCATCCAATTGATCATCTGTTAATGATTCCAGACTTGAAAGCCTTGCTTCTTCTGCCTCTCGAGCTTCTTGGTCTTGGTCTTTTCGTCTTTGCTCCTCAGCTTCTGCCGCTAATCTTTCGGTTTCTTGTCTGGCGGCTTCTTGTCTTGCGGCTTCTTCTGCTTCTATTCTCGCTAGCTCAGCCAGTTGCACCTCAAATTTAGCGGCTACTCGTCTAGCGGCTTCTTGTCTGGCGGCTTCTTTTCTGGCGGCTTCTTGTCTGGCGGCTTCAGCCTCCATTTCTGCCTCAAATCTAGCGGCTTCTTCTGCCTCTATTCTCGCTATCTCGGCCGCTAATCTTTCAGCTTCTTGTCTTTCAGCTTCTTGTCTTACGGCTTCTTGTCTGGCGGATTCTTGTCTGGCATACTCAGCCGCCATCTCCGCCTCAAGTCTGGCGGCTTCTCTTTCCTCAGCTTCTCTTTGCTCTCTCGCTCTCTGAGCTTCTTGTCTAGCGGCTTCTTGTCTAGCGGCTTCTTGTCTGGCGGCTTCCTCTGCCGCTAATCTATCATCATCGCCACCACCGGGCTCCGTGCCGCCAATATCCCCAGCGCCGTCGTAACCGCCGATCGTGTCGTCAGAGAATCCAAAGTCGTCTGCGCCGGTGTAGCCACCACCGCCCATGTCATAGCCCCTCTGCTCTGCGGCCGCCTCATCTTCAGAGCCGGAATTTCCACCGTCATCTCCACCCCCGCAGAAGCAGTACAGGCGGCCTAGCAGTTTTTCTTCAAATGACTTCATCGATCTACCTTGTATATTCCGCCTATCTGGCTAAACCCCATGCGCTCTAGGAGAGCGCCTGTTCTGTCCATAGACATTCCGGATGAGACGCCAACTTGGATTCGATTCACGTTTTGTTCGGTCGCCCATTTTTGGAATTCTTTGAGGAGCCGAATGCCTACTCGAGTGCCTCTGTACGCTTCACCAACATACCAGAGGAGATCTGATGCAAGGCGGTCATTGCCAAAATAGAATTCCGATATAGAGCCAATAAAGACACCCGATAGGGTATCATTGTCATAGGCGCAGTACACGAATCGATTCGGGCTTTTGACGTTCATATCAAGCCATTTCAAAACCTTCTCTTCGTTCCAGTGAAGGGTTTGAAACTCACTCTCAGCATGCATCTTCTTGCCAAGCTGGCAAATCGGCCGTATATCGGCCTCTGTCCCTATCCGGTATTCCATATCTTAATTACCCTGCGATAAACTTCCTAATGTAGTCTACAGGACGATTAATGGCTCGGGCAAACTGCTCAACGCTAACACCGAGTTGGTTCATTGCTGAGATAAGTTCTTGTCTTTCTTCGGGCGTCAAGTTCTTCGATTGCTTGGGATCCAAAGAGATCCCATAGCTTGCCGCTATTTGCCGAACAAGGTCATCTGGGATGTTTTCTTTTTGAACAGGACCGCCTTTCTGAAAAGACTGTACTTCATTCATGTATTCCTGAAGGGCCCTAAAATAACGCTCCATCACTTCTTCTTCGCTTTGGCGAGGCACTTACCTGCGGCCTTACACTTGGCAACAGATGGACATGCGGCGCAAGGCTTAAACTTAGTCACCTTACCGCCCTTACTAAATCCTACTTTACCAGTTTGTGGATTCACTTTGGCCTTCTCACGAGTAGCACGGAGATCTTTCTCAGCAGTCGCCTGATTTGCAACAAAGGCTTCCGCTTTAGCCAGTTGACGCTTACGCTCGGCTGGGGTCATACCTTCTAATTCTTTTACGGCTTGCGCAGTGGTCAAGTTATCGAAGTCTGTTACTTTCTTGCCATTAGTGCCGTAAGTACGGGATGTCATTGACTTTAGCCGGGAGACCAAACCTTGTGCTTGTTTCTTTTCTTCTGGAGTCATTACCATTTCACCTTATGAGACCAATACTTAGCAGACAACTTGGTTGAGGGCTTCCCTTGTGCGTCATGACGAGCATAATACGATTTCTTTCGGGCTCTGTCTTTTGCGGTCTGTGGGTTCTTCCCAGCGCCTTTAACACCCTGTTGTCCAAAGCGGATTAGTTTATGCTGATCGCCTTCCTTTGCCATCACGACATGGGACTTTGTTTTATGGCTCGGCGTTCTCTTCGGCTTGTTCACGCCGCTGAGACCAAGCTCTTTCATCTTGTTTTTAACGCGATCAGGAGTGGCCATTATTCGAAAAACATGTCAGCTTCAAGGAGGTTGGTCATTACAAAATAAACGCCAAGCCGAGTGATGAATCCGCTATTCGGAACTGGGAACACATTTGCAAAGGTGTCATTGGCCGAAACCCCTTTGCACATCAACCAGCGCTTTGGATTCTTTTGGTTCGGACCATCGTTTGCGACATAAATACAAGCTGGATCATTCGTAATCGTGTCGGAGTTCAGCATTGTTATTGTAAAGGCATCAGCGGTGGTCACTGTAATGGAGTAATTCCCGGAAGTTGCCGTACCCCCAGTCCCAGTGCTGAAACAAATACCAACGACATCACCTGTGGATAATCCATGACCGACATCGGTGACCGTTACTGTTGTACCGGACTGGCCATAAGTGCCTGAGACAGGCGCTGTATCGGTGTCAAAAACCGTAAGCTTGCCCTCGCTAGCGGTCCCAATAATCGAAAATTCTTTAAGCCGATGTGGGCCGAGGACGGCAAATCCGCTCTCGCGCTTACTAACTTGAAAAACTTGAGATAAGCTGTCCACGAAATTTTTCCTCTAAGAGCGGGGCCTTTCGACCCCTTTTGTATTACGGATTATCAGCAGTGGTATACGCTGATTGAATGTCTGACTGAGACATTAATTAATCATTAAGCAACAGTTGCGCCAGTATTCGCTACAAGAGCCCAACCTACAGTTGAGTTATAAACGAGCATAACTGAGTCACCAGCATCATTGAATGTGATTGTAGACCCATTGGCAAATGTAGTCGGAGTCAATGTGCCGTCGCCTCCATCAACAACCATAGTGATGATTTTGATTTGTCCCGCTGTCCCATTAGCAAGGGTCAAAGCATCTGCGCCAGTTGTTGTGATCTCTGTAATTAAACTGGTCAGATTCACTGCTCCGGCACCCGAGAGTGCTTGGATGCTACCAGTTATTGCACCAGTCAAGGCACCTGTTACGTTACCTGTTACGTTACCTGTTACGTTACCAGTAACTGCGCCAACGAAGCCGTTATTAGAGTTCACTGGTCCTGTGAAAGTTGTATTAGCCATTTGGATTCTCCTGTCGTGGCCAGAGTCAAAAGTGCAAATGCACCCTTGTCAGGAATAAAAAGGGGCCCGAAGGCCCCTTATATTTAGTCGGCTCCGGGAGAGCCGTAGATGCCTAGTGGATCTGAGACACCGAATGAATAACGCTCACGCGCTTTGTAGCGCACGTTACCTGTGTCAAAGTCACCATCCATTGAGGTTTGCATCGGAGTCCGCACGAAGTGCTTCATGCCGTTTGGTACATCAGTGATGAGGAACCATGCATCGGTATCGGTCAAGTAGTGGTTGACACGATATCCCTCAGGGATTGATCCATTGCTCTTGATCGCGTTCAGATCGTTGTCCGCCGTTGCTGTACGCAGTTCTGTCTCAAGGAGACGAGTTGCCACGAACATCAATGAAGGGGGAACAACCAACTTGCGAGGACGAGCCGCAATCAACAACCCACGCTCATCTGTATAACCGGCGATGTCAATCACTGCCTGCTCAAGCGAAGTTTCGTTGAGGTCGGCCGCAACAGACGGACGGTTTGAGTTCAGGGTACCACCAACAGTCGGGTGAGAAGCGTTGAACAATGTCACGCCATCTCCAGACTGGAAGGTGGTAAAGCCTGTATTCAACAGAGAAGCGGCCTTTGTTTGCTTGGTATAAGCCATTGCGCGAGCAAGTGCCTTTGTATACCGTGCAGACAATGAGTCGTACAGGTTATCTTCCATCGCTTCTTCAGTGATAGAGAAACCCATCGCAACTGTTTCATGGCTGTAACGAGCCGTGAATGCTTCTTGTGCTGAGTCGTATTGGATTGCAGAACCTTCGTTCTTCACAGGAGCGGCGCCAAAGCCTGACAGCTTGACTTCCTCCTCGAATGAACGATCCGAGTTTTCGGTCTCATAAATTTCTGCATGTTCGTTTTCGTACTTGCCGTACTCCAAACCGAACAATGCATTCAGACCGGGTAACAGCTCTTTAAGGAGCTGGGAACGTGAAATAGCCATTGTTTAGCTCCTTATGCTAATCCAAGCGGGTTATCGTAAGAATGAACACCCACGTTGAGTTTCACAAGAAACTCAGGGTAATCATCCGTCTCTGTCCCGGGGACCACTTCAAGGATCCGAACAGCCAATGTGGATGTTGCCGCGAGGCTTGCGCCATTCGCACCTACAACCAAATTCACGCCGGACTTCCCTGTTGATGTTGAACCCGATGTTCCAAAGCCAAGAGCGGCGTTCATGCCGACAGCGCCTGCATAACCAGAGCCGTCTGTTCCGCTGTTGAACGTGCCGAGACCGGCAGTTCCTTTGACTTGGTACACTGTATTAGGATCATCAGCAACACGCACAAACACTTGGGATGCACCACCGGTGACCAAGTTTGCTGGGACGTAGTTGTTGTATTGTACCTGTCCGTTTGAATCGACATAACGGCAACCAACGCAAACGCCCATAATTCCGGCTGTTGCGTCTGATGCACCGCTTACGTTGAATGCGACAGGTGATGAACCTTGAGCGCTTGGCTGACCCGCTGTTGACAAAACAACCAAATCGCCATTAAAAATGGCGGCTGAGTTATTTGCCTGCATTGGGAATTCGCGAAACGCACCATTAAAAGACGTGAAGCCGAGCTTATACTTCGGCACCAGTCCATAGGGTGTGCTTACTGAAGACATTTCATTCTCCTTACATGTCTAGTATGCGGCACCCAATGACACAATTATCAAGAGTTGCCGCGACCAAATGTGACCTTTGTGGTTCGTTCGGGCTTCAAGAGTGGCATACGTGAATCGTTTTCACGCATGTAGTTGTTATCTACAGACTCCATCTGCCGTTTAGCCATGTCACCATAGTAGTTGTTCCGGGCTTCGACGGTTTCTTTGCTGTTGCGACACAACAATAAACCACCGACTTCAACATTCCCTTCGAAACGAGAATCAATATCGGACATTACTTGGAGTTCAGGATGCTCACCTGCTGGTACAGGTTCCCATCCTTCCCGGAACTTTGCAGACACGTTTGTGTTATCTGCTTGCCCAAGTGTTGCTGTTCGGATCCACCGATAGGCGTATTGATCATTTCGCATTGGTTCAGGAACGCGAGAAGCTGGGGCCCATGATTTTTTGCGCGCAGTGGTTTCCCGGGTCTGCGATTCCCGTGGGGCTCGATCAGTCATTACTGCTTCTCCTTGAGTAATTGCGCCGCATATTGTTCGTTCGTGAGCCCGAGCCGCTTGGCGAGTGCGACTTGGGTTGTTGTCAGAGTTATTTTGCGTGGTGTTTTTGACGAACGACTCGCCGGGGCCACTACGGTGCCCGCACTCTGTCTTGGTGAGTCAAACTGATCTGGGAATGTGTTTCGAATTTCCTGATCAATTCGACGGTAATATTCTTGTGACCGAGGGTCCATGCCCTCGGAAACCAGCTCATCATGGACTCCCATGGCAAAGCTCGTCATTCGTTTGTTCTTACCAAACCACTGATTCCGTTCAGCCCATTCTACCGCTTCGCGGTCTGGTCTGTTCTGCTGTACGGGTAATACCGGAGGTTTTTGTGGCTGTGCTTCTTTTGGCTTGTAACGATCAAACTGGACTTTCTGAGCGGATAAAGCCGCTAGTTTTTCCTGTGCTTCAATGATCGCATCTGTGTCGCCAACTTCATACGCCTGCTTGTAAGCAGACTTGGCTCGGTCCAACTCCGCTTGAACGCGGACCTTTGCTTGTTGGACTAAGGCATTCTCGCCCTTTGTCAGGGTATGGCGTAATTTTTCGTTCTCTTCATGAAGTCTCTTAAGGGCATTTGCCGCCTCATTAGAGATGCGCTCGGCCTCTTCTTTGGCTCGGCGTTCTTCATGGTATTCGAACTTTAGTTTCTTGATTCGGTCTTGAACTTTTTCTGAGTAGTTCGAGATTTCATCATCTTCTGGAATCTCTGGCTCTTTCCCTTCTTGACGCCGGGGTCTCCCTCGGTCATGTTCAGGGGTATCATCAATGATCTCAACCTCGAAATCATCTGAGGTTTCCAGTTCTACATCTTGATCTAATTGACTCATACGCGTTCAATGCTCCTTGGATCTTCAACAATTGCTTCCACTGAATCATCATTGATTAAGCGGAACTCATGTCCCTTCACCTTGAAACGTGTGCCGGTGTAGGAACGGAACATGACCCAATCGCCCGGCTTACAGTAAGGGGCTGTTGGGAATTTGTCTGAATCAAAATAAGCATCTTCGCCAAGCTCGATCACGTACCCTAAGATGGATGCGACCGATTCTTTGTTGCGCGTGTTTTCCGCGATGATAATCCCGCCTTGCGTTTTTTCTTCAACCTGAGGGCAGGCAACAAGGATTTTGTATCCCCGTGGAATTGGAAGGAGTTCTGCAATCTCTTCAATAAGATCGTAATCTTTAACTTGCATCATTCTCTCGCTTACGGTTAGGTGGGTCCGCAGTACCCAGCACCACTTTTTTGTGGCGTATTTTTTACCAATTAAAGTATAGCATGACTTGACAAAGGTTTTATTCTGACTTGATTCGCTCGACCAAGTCCACCACGTCACGCTCAATGATGGCAAATGCCTTTACCATACCGGTCATGTACTGGTAATGCTCCCAACTTTGGCAACCGCCTGTTGCTAAGTAATCAGCCACATCATTCATGTTGCTACGGATCTTCTCTTGAATGTACTCAAGTTCGCCCATGCTGTTCTCCAAAAAAGTGCAATTGAACTTTATGTATTCTGAGAGATTGACTTGGCAATTTCAACCCCAAGTTTCACGCCTTCCATTTGCTCTTCTCTGTCAAGCCTGTCTTTTTCGGACGCCACTCTCACACCCAGTCGCGCCCCTTCTTGGCGCTCCTGTGACGAAATGCGTTCGAGTTCAACTTCGCGACTCGCCTCTTTGTTCTGGATTTCCGCTTGGAGCTTTGCCATATCCATCTCACGCTTGTGATTGAATTCGGCTTCTTTAAGCGCGATTTCCCGCTGTTGAATTTGTGTAAGCGGGTTCTGCTGTTCTTCTTGAGACTGTTTTTGTGCCGCCTCAGCTTGATCCTTCTGTAGCACCTTTTCAGCGGCTTGAGCAATAAGTGGAGCAAGATCGCGCTCCACATCTTCAGGGAGAAGAACTTCCGATTCGGGAAGAGGAACACCCAATTGCTTCTCGACTTCTTTTCGGTACTGGAGGGCGACGTGTTCTGTGACGTGTTCAACGATTGCCCCCTGTATCGCACCGGCAAAGGGTGACTGTCCAACAATTTCGCGGATCTTTGGATCGTTCATCATTGCCATGTGTGTGGCAATGTGTGCTTCGTGATCCTGATATGCAAAGGCCTTTGTCGGCTCTTGCTTGAGGATCATCATGTTTTCGGTCACTGGATCGTTTGGCTTGATGTCTTCTGGTAACTTGACGATCTCATCTGCGTTCGGGATTGACAATGTCTCGAGCATTTGCCGATGAAGCATTCCCAAGTTGTACAACTGTGGCGCTTGTTGCGCCAACTGAAGGGCCGCTTGATACGCAATGATCCGTTGTGATGTGGTCGCAGAGTTTGGATCTGATACGGGCGTGACATCCACGCGTCGATCAAAATCATCAACCCTTGAAAACTGACCATCGAGATCATAGTCATATGTTGCTGGCATGTGATCATGGATGATCTGTGCCAGTATCTTCAGTTCTTTCTTAAACGAATGGTGGATTCGGGCTTGGACCCCGCTCATTACTTTGAGGGATCGCTCTAAAAGGGCAAGCGTGGTTCCAACGGGCGCGTTCTGGTTTGCCGATGAAATGTCCACATCAGCCACTGACCCAATCCTGCGTCCTTCATCAACAATATTGCCAAGCAAGTTATACAGAACACCAGATGGTTCCTTGTATGGAAGAGGGTAAATATTGTCTCGGATCGCTCCTCCGGGGATATCGACATCTCTCCACTCGCCCGGGCTGAGAGGGCTGTCGTCCCCTTTAATACGAAGACCTCGAGCCTTGAGTCCAGCGGGTAGATTTGAAAGCGTGCCGGCGTCTACAAGCTGTCTAAGGATAGATGTGGCGGACTTTGCCAGTCCGCCAATCAAATGGATTAAACCAATCCCATAAAATCCAAGCCCGGGGAGGTAGCGGTAATGCACGAAATGTTCGCGCTTTTGTTTCTTCGTATCATCCTCAAACCAGTTCTTTCGGATTGAAAGAACTGTTCTTGATGACTTATCTATCGTGATAACGTAAGGGCGGGCAATGCCATCAGGATCACTGTATGGTTCTGGTAAATCATAATCAACGTGCATCTCAAGGATGGTATGGCGGTCATCGTCCTCAATGCCAACCGAAGACTCCCCTTCCAGCTCATTGTACTTCTCCTCGATGTCTGAGAATTCAGGTGCTGGTTCGGGCAATTCAGTATCGCGGTAGAACCCATTGACCATCAGTTTTCTGACATCATTCTGACTTTTCTTCATGACGTGGGTATATCTATCTGCCGTCAGCAGGTCAGCCGCACCGTAAGACACCACGAAGTCTTCGGCAGGAACGAACATAGAGACAGGGCGCTCAAGCATAGGGTCAAAGTAGGCTTTCTTGAACGCGGAACCAGCCATTGGAACGCGGAACAACATTTGTTCCATTTCATCTCGGTACTCAGACATGTTTTCAGTGAGCTGATAATTCATCTCATGTTCAACACGGGATGCTTGTTTAATTTTTTCTTCGTTGACATGGCCCATGATTTTTGTGCGGACGGGGCCACCAGCAGGGAATAACTCTGTGATTGCCTGCGCTTGAAAGCGGACAACCGCTTCTATGAGGACGGGATGATACACGCCACATGCGCCCGGCCATGGTTGATCTCGGTCTTCGATTTTAAGACCCAGAAGATCGAGTCCTTTCATGTAGACTCGGGCCCAGTCTTTCCGACTCTCCCGATCACTGTTGAACTGGTCTACTAGTTCGGATCCAATCGAATCCAGTTCATCTTCATCAAGAAACTCAGCAAAGTTTGAATTATGTTCAGGACCCATAATATCTTCCTGCATATCCGGGTCCATGATGACTGTGACCGACCCATCGTCTTCTTCGATCGTGATCGCGTCTGGGTTCACCACTTCAATTTCAAGAACTTCTTCATCCTCGAAATCATCCATCATTTCTGGGATTAGACTCGGTGTCATGGGCTTGTCAATGGCCATCAGTAATACTCAACCCTTCGCTTATAGGAGACTTCTTCGTCCCGTTCATCCATGTCCGTCCGTAACCAGCCGCCTTGGCGGAAACGCAGAAGAGCCTGCGTCATAGAGTCCACGAGGTCATCGTGGTCACCTGCCGGAAAAGCGGCACATTCCTCAATCAATTCATCTGCCCATCTGGTGGGTGGAGCCCACACCATGCCAGATGCAAACAGATCTGTCACGGCATTCACTCGGGCAATTTTATCTTGCCCTCGAGACGGGGTAAATTCCGTGACCGGGATCCCCATCGCACGTAATTCAAAAATCAGTGGGGCACCGGACGCCTTCTTTTCGACGATCATCTGGTCCGGCTCCCACTGCCAATAATGCTCGTAGGCCACTTTCTTGAGTTCGGGGAACTCGTATTTATCTTTCAGGCTATCCAATAATATCAAATTTGGGACCTCATTGCCTGTCGAGTCAGGGTGATAAAACACACCCCATGTGGTACAGGCAGAGTAGTCAGAGCGCTGTGTCTTTAAAAATGCGGTGTCCCAGCTTTGGATAATCGCGGTGCAGGTGGGAGGTTCTTCATCCTCCCAAACATTCCACCATTCCCGTTTGATTAGAGCGCCTTCCTCAGAAGTTGGATTCTGTTGGTACTGCGCGTTCCATTTTGAAACCGGCAACTCGGCCTTGAGGGCCTCGAGTTGCTCGATCGGCCAGAACTCTGGCCATAAAGGTTTGCCCGAAGGAAGGATCGCGGGCAACTCAATCACTTCCCATTCATCCGCGCCAACCTTCTGGGTTGATGACTTAATGATTTGTCCTGTGAGATCTCGGGTTGACCATCTGGTCATCACCACAATGATAGACCCGCCGGGCTGTAACCGCTGTCTCGGGCCTGATGTATACCATTCATAGACCTTGTCGTAGACATCTGGGTTGTAGGCGCCCATGGCGGCCTCTTGTTCGGAGTGGGGGTCGTCAATAATCAGGATATCGGCACCCTTACCGGTGACCGCACCACCCACACCGATCGCAAAATAGTCCCCATTCTTTGAGGTAGACCACCGTCCTGCGGCTTTGGAGTCTGCTGATAGGGATATATTTGGGAAAACTTCAGTGAAGTCCGGGTTTTCAAACAGGTTTCGGACCTTTCGGCCGAAACCAACAGCCAGTTCAGCGGTGTGTGCTGTCTGAATCACCTTCTTTTCTGGGTGGTTGCCTAGGAACCATGCCGGGAACAGATAGGATGCGAACTCAGACTTGGTATGCCGGGGTGGCATATTGATAATCAGGCGCTTGAGTTCCCCTTTTGCCACCCTCTCGAAGGCATTTGCCATAATCTTGTGGTGATCGCCCGCGATAAACGCGGGCCAGACATGCCGAACAAAGTCTAAGAAATCGACACGGGCGTTTTCACGTGTTCGGGCCATTGACATTTGTTCAACAAGGGCAAGAATCTCCCGTTGTTCTTCGGGCGGGAGATTTTTAATCTTGCCAATGTAGTTAGATAGATCAGTCTGTGGCATCCATGATGGCCTTTTTGCCGGTTTCTAAGGCAAACACGATCTCCGCGACCGACCCCATCGAAGAACACACAATCAAACGGTCTTCACCCTCTGCCCAGCCAACCAGCACAAGACCGCTAAACTCAATCTGCTCGCTGATATTTGTCAGCATTTCCTTTGGATCGATGTCCATTGAGGTCTCGCCCGGAAACTGAATCACATTACTCATCGGTTTCTTGCCCTTCATCTCGAGAATCGGGGCAGGCCTCAGGACCAGATTCGTCCATTTCTTTCAAGACAGAACTGGCGAACTGATCAAGAATGGTTAACACCTGTTCTGCATTAGACTCTGTATTGATGGTGACCTCGTAACTGTACGGGCCGTTTTCATAATGAATTGAGAAGTACATGTGGGCTCCTAGGAAAAAGGGGCCCAAAGGCCCCTGCATTGCAGTTGGGAGGAAAGCATGCATTTGTATTCTACCACAGGTTATGTCCCTTGTCCTAGGCTGACACCTAAACAAGTGAGCTGGTAGTTAACGACAGGTTGGCCTATCTGGCCAATGAGAAGTTCACGCGCCCGAAGACAGTCTTGTTCTGTCATGAAGGTGGCCTCGTGCCGAACATAAAACCCGCCCTCAGCCCCGAGAAGGAGGATTAGCAACCAAGTTGTCATGGTTTGCCCTCTCTCTATAGTCAGTATATATACTATACATATACTACTAAGCACCCCCCTAAAGGGGGTGCTAGATTACTGTAAGTAGTAATCTATAGGCATAGAAATATTATATACCACACTTCAGGGCAAGAATCAACCTTGTCCGCGATATTTTTTGTAAGACCTTCGTTCATGTTTGTTCATGGATGAGGTTTTGTTCTTGCCACGGCCAATCTTGGTTCGCTTGGCAATTGGTTCAGGTCTCCACACTTGTTCGGTCTTCTTGGTTTTCGCCATCTCATTTTCTCAAAAATATATCCCGGGTGGGTCTGGGGACCCACCACCGATTCCTAGAACGGCTCTAAAACGCATTCTAAGGCTCTCTACGCGATTTTAACAGAAGGGGTGGGGGGTAAGTATTACTGACAGGGCAAGAAGGGGATAGGGGCTGTTAAAATTTGGTGATGGGGTGTGTGGAATAGTGTGTGTATGCATGCCGGTGCCGTCTGCCTGACGCCGGGGGGCCCGGGTGGGTGGGGTCGGAGGGATGGCCGGATCGAAAAAGGGGAGGGCCAGATCTTGGCCAAAGCCAGAGCCACTAAGGCTCTCAGCCAGATCCGATAGCCCTCGCCCGATTTAACATAATGGACGTTATACGACACGGTCATAGTCTGGAGAGACGGGCGATCAGCTCCTCTTCGATCTCTTTTGCCGATTTGTGGGTGGTCTCCTGTTCAACCTTGTCGGTGAACATGGCAATGGATTTGCCTAGGAGTTCGAGGGCCCTGATGCGGGCACTGTCAGATTCGGCGGTAGTGGCTTCCTTGTGGAGTTTCTCAAGAACCAGCCTCTTCAAGCGAGCGTGATCAAGCAGTACCCGCTCCTCTTTCGCCTCCTGTAGCGCATGGACCCTCTGGACAACCTTCGGGTTGTCCATCAGTTGACTGGCCTCTGTCCAGATGGAGGCATCCTTCATCCGCTGGCAATCATAGGCAAGCCGGTAAGCCTCACTCAGGGTCTTGCCCTGTGCGACACCCTGTGCGAAAGCTTCTTGTTTGGCTGTCAGTCCACCTTTCACTGATTGTCCTGCCACTACCTGTAATCTATTGGTTTCCATATCTGTCCTGTTTCGGGCGTTTGAAAAAGTGCAAATGCACTCTTTTCTGTCCTCTCTCAATTTTACTTACCAGCGTCTAAATTATTTTGTACTTTTTTGTTCAAGGGTGTTGACTCCTGTTTTCAGTTGATTAAAATCGCAGATATGGATCCCTACTCATTCTGAGATTCGATCCTCGCCTCCTTCTGGGGGCCCCCTATTCTGGGGAGTGGTTGAGCCGACAGCCCAGCGGGCATATCGGACACCGCGAAGACCGCTTTGACCCAGTCGATACCGTAAGACTGGCGAGTGCGAGCTGTGCCGGAAAGAGTCGAACGTATGTCGCGCGATGTGACCTACGTTGGGGCTCAGATGTGTCAGCAGGCAGTAGCGAGCCTGCTCTGATGAGATCGCTCGAAACACATTGGAGAATCACTATGAGCTTTGAAAACACAATCCAAATTCAAATGGATGGACGCAACAACGGCTTTTTGCTTGCGAGAGCGACTGTGGAGCATATCAATGGCCGCAATTACTCTGTCGGCTTCCTGTTCCAAGCTGAGGTCATTGATAACAAGGCCACTGGCAAGCCCATGACACTTTGGTCCTGCCGCCTCAACGGTGCATCGTTCAAGGACGCCAAGGGCACTCGCCGCTTTGTCTCTGAGCGCCACACCACACTGCGCCACGATCTGTTCTTTGTGCCTCACCAACTGGTGCGTAATCACCTTGTACAGCAAGGCTACATCAACTAAGGCGAAACCCGCTCAGGCGGGTCACTGTGGTGTGAGAGACCACGGTCTGATGAGCCATCTCACAATCCCTAGGAGGGACCAACTATGACAACTTTTATTTCTGTTTCTGAAATCGCCCGTAACGAACAAGCCATTGCTGGTTTGAAAGAGTCTCGCAAGGGCCTGACCTCTGAGGTCAACACCAAGAAGATCGAATCCTACGCGTTGCTGGTTGCTGACCTGAACGCTCAGGGCGTTCGGTTGACCAACAAGGGCAAACTGCCAACCAACGTCAGCAAGGCCTTGAAGGCTGATCTGATTGAGGCTGGGGTTTCTGATGCTTGCATCAAGCGTTATGTGGAGAACACCACTGGTGTTGTTCGGGCGGTTGATGAACTGAGCGGCCTAACCAATGTCGGCGATGTGCTGATGGTCTTTGATAGTGAAGGGCTGACCACTGAGGCCAAGATCAAGGCCCGCGCATTCGGCGAGGAGGACGCGGTGGCCAAGCTGGCCAAGGCTGTCGCCAAGCTGGATGAGTCTGACCGGATCCGCCTTGATGAGCTGGTCCGCGCAATCCTTGAGGCCAAGGAGATCGAGGCTGAGAAGGAGGCTCAGGCAAACGCCAACGCCGCATCAATTGCGGCCACACTGGAAGCACTGGAGGCGGCGGCGTAAGCCGCCCCTTCGGGGTCTGGACCTGATGCTGGTCCACTGATGAGCCCACAGCAGGGCGAAACCAAACACACCGGAGATTGACCATGAAAAACTACATCAAGCTGACCAAGGTGCGCGGCGTGACATGGCGCGGCAATGGCATGGGCAATGATTCAGCCCAGTGGGTAGTCAAAGGCGCGGAGCACATCACCGTGCTCCAAACCGCCCGTGGCTGGATCGCCCGTGATGATTCACATCGCGAAGAGCACGGCATCAGCCGTGTCGTTGCCTGCGCTGACTACAAGCGTGACCTGATCAATGAGTTGAACCTTCAATACATCCTTGATGGACTGCGGAGTATCTAACATGACTGCTGATGAAGTATTTGAATTCCACCCTGACTGGAGCGCCAAGTACGCGCTCAAGGTGATTCGGGAGCACGATGCGGACTGGGCTGATTTCGTGGCTGACTACGGTCAACGCGACATCTACGACGGTGCTGACGTTCTCATGTTCCTTGGTTACTAGTCGAAACGCCTTCGGGCGTCTGGCGGGGATGACCTTCCGCCACTGATGAGACAGGTCAAAAGTTCAATTGCACTTTTTTTGGAGGACCCTATGAACATTGATCAACTTTTCAATGATGTCCCTGCGTTCGCAAACTTGCGTGACTCCA
>Ga0208161_1000042_pt1 | contig 59922 bp, 77 predicted proteins | sample CB_VirMetaG_3_FD_184538 | JGI IMG/M metagenome (GOLD analysis project Ga0208161, IMG submission 184538) | Freshwater to marine saline gradient viral communities from Chesapeake Bay - CB_1508_1S Viral MetaG (SPAdes) (version 4) | ecosystem: Environmental > Aquatic > Marine > Coastal | place: USA... | reverse complement strand
ACCAATGGCAAAACGACCATTAGCATCACACCACATCCTAGGATTACCATCGCCATCCGACAGCACGATGTTGTTGCTGGATGTGCGGATGTCTAGGCCGCCTTGGTTGCCGCCATATCCACCAATAATAGTGTTTTTAGAACCACTTGTTATTTCACGACCTGAACCAGAACCAACAAACGTACTAGATGACCCTGTTAAAGCTAAACCAGAGTGCCTACCTACGCACACATTATGCTCGTTTGTTGTAATAGCATACCCTGCCTGATAACCCACTGCCGTGTTGTTGCTTGCGGTGGTGTTGTTTCTTAACGCAGCACTGCCTACCGCTACATTGTAATTACCAGTGGTGTTATATTGCATCGTTGAACCAGAGCCGTATCCCCCACCTACTGCGATGTTTTCTGTGCCAGTTGTATTAGAGTATAAAACAAAATAACCAACACCAGTGTTGCCATTGCCCGTAGTGTTTGAATATAAGGATAGACGACCAATTGCGGTTGTACCGCCGCCAGTAGTATTTGAATATGCAGCTTGCTGCCCTGCTGCTGTTATATTTGTCCCAGTAGTATTACTATACGCAGCCTGATACCCAACAGCGGTGTTGTTATCGGCGGTGGTGTTGGAGTAGAGGGCTTGGCGACCAACTGCTACGTTAAAATTACCCGTAGTTGTCGAATACAAAGCAATAGAGCCTAAAGCAGTATTCTCACTGCCTGTTGTTAAGGAGTATGCCGCTTGTCTGCCAACTGCTACTAATTCTGCACCAGTTGTATTCGTATACCCCGCCTGATAGCCAACAGCAGTGTTGTTATTGGCGGTGGTGTTGGAGAAGAGTGCGTAGCCACCTACCCCTGTGTTGTAATTTCCGCTAGTGTTATTTTGAACGGACTGATTGCCAAACGCTGAATTGTGGCTTCCAGTATTGTTTGCCATAGAAGCATAGCCAAACGCCGCATTGTTATTACCTGCGCCACCATCTCTATATGCAGTGTGACCAAACACTGCGTTGTTAGTACCAGTACCCCCATACCACGCTTTGTGTCCAAATACTGCATTAAAACCGCCTGTCGTTGTAGAGTATGCAGCCTGATAGCCCACTGCGGTGTTTTCGCTGGCGGTGGTGTTGTTTTCTAAAGCAGAGCGACCTACGGCCACATTGTCTGCGCCTGTTGTGTTCAGTTCTAATGAATTAACACCAATGGCAACATTATTAGATGCGGTGGTATTATTTGCTAACGCACTAAGACCTAACCCTACAAGATAAGTTCCAGTTGTATTATCTAAAAGTGCTCTATACCCCAACGCCGTGTTGCCGGATGCGGTGGCGTTGCTATATAGACTTTGGTAGCCAACAGCAGTGTTATTGCTACCAGATGTATTTTGTGATAATGACGCATTGCCAACAGCAACATTAAGAGTGCCGCTAGTGTTAAGATACATACTGCCTTGACCTATAGCCACATTATTTGCACCAGTAGTGTAATACATAGCACTGTTACCAATAGCAGTGTTAGCCCCACCAGTGCTATTAGTGTAAAGCGACCTGTAACCAACAGCAGTGTTTTCAGATGCGGTGGTGTTCGCTGTAAGTGCATCTGCACCAATTGCTGTATTTGACGCACCAGACACATTGCTGTCCAGCGCAGTATCACCCAACGCTACGTTGCCTGTGCCAACAGGATAGTTACCATCCAGCTTGATGGTGCCAGAGTCAACAGAGAGGTTGCCAGATATTGTTAGATTTCCAGTAATGTCACCATCACCATCAATGTCTAAACTATCAGCTTGCAATTCACCTGTAATATCTACACCATCAGACTTCGTTGTTAGCTTTAAGTTGTTGTCATAACGTAATGCCACTGGACCATTCTCAGTAGCGGTAATCATAAACTCACCAGTTGGGCCGTTGATAGCTACCGTACTTCCTGTAATAGCATTGCCATTAACATCAAGGTTGCCACCAAGCTGCGGAGTAGTATCATTAACTACCACTGTAACTGCTTGAGTATCTACGTATGCTTTAATGGCTTGTTGGGTGGATAGCGCCGTAGCACTATCACTTCCCATATTGTCTTCATCCAGGATAGTCGTTACAGTAGCACCTGTTGCAAACTGTAAGTCCGTATCTACAACAATATTATCTACCGTAACGGTTCCTGCAAAGTCCTTATCAGCGGAATCCGCTAATTCTCTTGCTCTAGTCATTATGCAGTCTCCAATGCCGTAATACGGGCTTCAAGTTCTTGTATTGTTTTAACTAGTAATGGTACTAGCTTTGATTGGTCAATGCCTTGATAATCCGGCACTGAACGTGTACCCATAACCGCAGGGGTAACTACGTTGCCGTCCTCATCAAGCACCGCTGGTGTGACCTCGTATTCCTCGTCACGCATAGCGTCTTTAGTGCCGGTGATGGCCTCCGGCACGATGTCCTGCACCTCGTGGGCAAGGAAGCCATCGACTGTCGTGTCAGGGTCAGCGATAAAGTTAAAGCGAACAGGGTTGAGTTGCTTAAGGCGTGTGGTTGCATCCCAGTCTGCTACCACGTTTTCTTTTAGACGGTAGTCTGAGGTGGTATTGTAAGAGGTTGTTGAGCCGTTTGTGCTGATACTTCCAACACCTGTATTTGCCCAACGGAACTGCAAATATCTGTTGTATACGCCGCTAGTGTGAATATTTAAGATAGGGTAATCATTTCCTCCGTGATTAGTCTGAAAAGTTCCGTATACAGCACTTATATTCATTCCACTGTTGGTGCCGCTTGTATCAGGTGTTCCGTTTGAAGAAATTTGAACATCGCCTGCTGATGTGATGCGCATACGTTCTGCTGAAGTTCCATTGCCCGTATAAAACACAACTGACCTAGCATCGCTTGTGCGTGGGGCAAGCACTAGGTCGCCGTTGCCGCCTGTAAGAGAACTTGTAGAAACGCCAACGTAGGCCGCTGTTTGGCTAGTTGGGGCTGCGGAAATATCGCCCATATGAATGGGTATGCCGTTTGCGTCATTTACTGACAATTTAGCAGATGGCGAAGTCCCAATGCCCAACGCTTCCGCACTCGCGTCCCAGAAGAACTTAGGCGTAGTGCCTGTGTCCTCGTAGAAGCTGATGTCGCCGTTAATCCCAAAAAAAGCACGAGTAACATCTGCTGCCGCATCTTTACTTTGTATTTGCAGCCCACCAGTTGAAACATTATCTCTACTTATATTCCAGTTATATGCACTAGAAGCACCAACTCTAAGCTGGCTTGTTCCTGAAGATTGATAAAACCCAGCATCATCGCTGGTCAAAGTGCCAGTGACATCCACGCCTGTGGCGGTGGTGGCGAGTTTTTCAGAATTATTATACCTAAGACCAACAGCACCGCCATCAGTCATAGTTATATATGCCAAGCCACCATCTGTTTGCAGATACATATTAGATGAGCTTTGTATCCTTAACCCACCAGCACCTTGTTCACTAATATAACTATTCAACCCATCGTGATAAATCTGCAAGTCAGACCCAGCACCGAAAATGGCCTTGTCGTTGTCGCCAAAAGAAATATTATTACCATTAGTAGTATTACCATTAGTAAGAATTTCAGATAACTCGTTATTACTTCCTATTTGGCTATCAACATAAGCCTTAATAGACTGCTGAGTAGCTAGTGCAGTTGCACTATCGCTAGTCATAGTGTCCTCATCTAGAACACTATCTACAGTAGTGGTACTACTTAGGTTTATAGAGTTAGTTATAATAGCGTTAGGAACATCGTTACTACGTCCTGCACCCATAATAAATAATTGACCATTAGTTGCATGACTACGAATAACCTTAGCTACTTTTTGTACTTCAGTATTACTTGCATTAGGTCGTGTAGCAGTAAGAGTTCCCGTAGTAGATACATATAACTCATCGTTTACACTAAAGGCAGCTGTATTAAACCCAATTAACTTTCCAAACGTAACAATATTACCTTGTGTATTATCATTAAAGTCTTCTGTTGCAACACCAATAGCTGGCATCTTAGCTGGGTCATCAGCATCTGCCACATTTACTTCTGGAATATTTCCACTATGTCCTGAAATATATACAGGAGTACCTTTAATGATTGTACCTCCAGAAGTATTCTTTACAATAAAGTTTACAGCACCGTCAAGTTCCCCTGTTACATTTCCTGTAAGTGGACCCACAAACTGATTAGCAGTAAGGGTGCCTTGGAAAGTTCCTCCAAAGACAGAAAAAGTATCGTATACAACTATCTCTACAATGTCTAAGGCAGTTAGAGCAGCAAGCCCAGCAATTGTATTAACAGTATTAACATTGTAGTCTGAACCAGCAACTAACAGCACACCGTTTAGGTATACATCTACGTAGTTACCATCAGCGAAAATTAAAGTATCGCCGTTATCATCTGCCCCTGATAGAGATGTTTCACCGCCAGTTGCAGTGTAGAAGTATCTGCTTCTTACTGCCTGGGAAGGTGTTTTACCTATATATGCCATTTATGTTACTCCGTTAAGTTAAGCAACTTCAGTTTCTTCTTCTTCTTTAGTTTCAACTGATGCAATAAGTGCATTTGTGAATGCATCTTGCGCTGCTTGTACTTGATCTAGTTCAAAGCGAATGTTAGCTACTTTTTGTTGACAAGCCTTTACTTGATTAATAAAATAGGTTTGTTGTTCATTAAAGTCTTCTGGTTTATATTCTTCACCGTTGATAGTGATTACATTGTCAGTCATTTTATTCTCCTCACTGTTCTTCTAAGTGTGCTGCATAAGCATCCTTAACAGCCTGTGTGTGTACCGCTGCACAGATAGCTTGCACCTCTGCGCTTTCATTTGTGATGTCAGCGTCAGGTGCTACAACGTGCCGTGAAAAGCTACGGCTAATTTCAACACCATCACGCTTGATAACTGTTGCGGTGCGTACTTGGACGTGCTTGTAGTCGCCTACGATTTCAATTTTGTCTTGTACTATTTCTTCTGTTAATGCCATCGTTTATCTCCTTTATGGCTGGACTGTCCGACCTGATGTCCAATCAGGTTATGGTGTTGTGTAAGTAATTGACCCTATAAAAACATAATTAACGGCTACGGAACTTTGGTTATCATAACGTCTTAACAGTGCGTTAGTAGAATTGTTATTCATTCTAACGTGCCACTGGTATCCTGTTTGTGAATTTTCACGAACACTTCCAACACCTGCCCAAGTGCCAGAGTTCTCTTGAACAAAAGGGAAGTTTGCTACAGAATTAACTGTTGGACTGCTGGCAGCGGCTGTAAATTGAGCATAAAAAGTAGCATAAACGGTCATTCCAGTTTTTACGTATCTACCATAAGCAGAAACTGTGCTGGTTCCACTATCCATTAAGATAACAGGCGTCCAAGTCCCCTCCTCATAGTCATTTAGATTTGAACTAGCCGCACCAAACTCTATGCCATCGCCTACTATGCGAACTTGATTTGCTGATGGTGCATTTCCATTAGGAGCGAAAGCAATATAGCCGCCACTACTATTAGTCGCATACACAGTAGGATAACCTGAACTGTAACTTCCACCCCAAGAAAGGTTATACCCATTGCCTAATTGAGCGTTGCCGGAGAGGTAGAGGTCTTTGAAGCGACCGCCAGAATATCCTAAGTCAATTGCCGCATCCCTTGTGGTCAAAGAATCGTTAACAGGGATAATGTGATTATTTGAGCCATCCATTCGGAAGCCCACATTGTTACTTGTAAGGCATAAATCACTTGCAGTAGTCCCAATACTACCCACAGTGGTGTTGTCTTTGCGGAACTGCACAATTTCGCCGTCATTAGTGTTACGGTTCATTATTGCAGAAAGTGAGCCATTATTTGATGTTGTAGTAATGCCACCTTGATATGTAAAACCTGCATTTCCAGTTAGGGTTGTACTCGTAGTACCCACCAGCAAGTTGCCGCTGCTGTCGATGCGGAGGCGTTCTGCGGAGTTGAACTCGTCAGTAATTGCTAAAAACCCATTAGCACCATTACAAGTAATACTGTAAGCGTCTGTAGAGCTTTCAGTTAAATAATATCCACCCGCTGTTTGCGCCTTTATTTTGCCGCTGCTGTCGATGCGCATACGTTCGCCGTTTACACCACTAAAGACATATCCAGTGTAACCACTTTGATTACCATAAAAGTACAATAGTCCATCTGAACCGTTTCTGCCTATTTGATAGTTTTGACCAGCTGAGCTAAGACGCAATTGATAGTTTGAATTATTAGAAACTTCTAAAGTATCCGATGGAGAACTCGTGCCAATGCCCACGTTGCCATTATAGTTTAATCTAAGCACCTCACGAGTTTCACCATCATCTTTGAAGCGAAATTCCATCCACGGTTGAACCGTGTCCATATCCTCGCCAGATGCCATAGTGTTTGTGACTGAAACAACTCTAGTACCGTAGGATATATCACCAAACCGACTAACATCGGTATCTTGTAAGCGTAAATTAGGCGAACCATCGTTTAGTGTCACATCCCCATCCACAGTTAGCCCATCAGCCGTTACCGTACCTGTAACATCTACACCAGTGCTAGTTATTTCTAACTTATCAGCACCAGCAAGTTGCATTTTAAAGTTACCAGCACCAACATCATCAAGAATACTGTTGCTACCATTATGGTATATTTCTAGGCTTGGTGATGTACCAAAGATAGCCTTACTGTTATTAGTAAAGCTCATATCACCAGTTGAAACAAAAGATGTTCCTGTGATAGAACCAGTAACATTTATATTACCAGTTCCAATAATGTTACTAGTGTTAAGGTCTAGGTTTCCACCGAGTTGAGGTGTTGTATCCTCTGAAAGATTTGCAATTGCATTTGCAGCAATAGTATCTAGCTTAGTACCGTCAGTTGCTACATCACGACCATCTACGGTTCCACCAACCGTAATGTTACCTGCTACATCAAGGGTTGTTGCTGTGTTAAAGGTTACAACCTCAACACCTTTGCCAATATATGACATATTAAACCTCCCTTATGTGATTTCTAGAAGTGACGCAATAGCATCTGCTGAAGATAAAACATTACTAGTTACCTTCAAGGTATCTCCTGGTTCCATTACTACTTTTTGTTCTCCACCAACTACAACAAGGCTACTGCCTACAGGAATTGGTGCATCTTTAATAATATAAACGCTATCTTCAGCGCCGCTTGTTCTTGTACTAGCGTCTAACTCTACATCAATAACAATCTGACTAGCTACAATGTTAGCTACTGTAAGTCCAATAATTGTTGTTTGTGTAGCAGCCGGACAAGTGTAAAGCGTAGCAGCAGAAGTTCCAATAGCGGTATCTGTTTTACTTTTAAAACTATTAGCCATAGTTATCTCCTATTATCCTAGTGCAATAGCCATAGCTACCGCTGCATTATTTGCTTCTGTTACTGCAAAGGCAGTTGTTGAAATACTAGTGTTATTAGTTCCGCTCGCTTGTGTAGTGCCTGTTACAGTACTTGCAAGTACACCATCGATACTTGGTGCTGAAATAGCACCTGTGAAAGTAGCACCAGAAAGCAATGCAAAACCAGCACCTGAGACATAGGCTGCAACCCAAGCACTACCTGTATAAACTTTCATTACGTCATCAGTTGTGTTATAGTATAACATACCTGATTGTAGTGGATCACCATCATTATCAGTAGTAGGATCTGCTGCTTTAGCACCGAGGTATTTATCATCAAAGTTATCAAAGGCTGCTAAGGCTTGATCTCTTGCTGCTTCTGCTGCTGTCTGTGCACTACTTGCTGAAGTAGCCGAGTTAGCCGCATTAGTCTCGCTAGTAGCCGCATTAGTCTCTGAAGTTGCTGCGTTAGTCTCGCTAGTCGCTGCATTAGTTTCAGAAACAAGAGCTGCCGCTGCTGATGCTGCAGCATTGGTCTCGCTAGTTGCCGCATTAGTTTCACTAGTAGCCGCATTGTTTTCCGAGGTAAGGGCTGCTGCTGCAGAAGCTGCTGCATTTATTTCAGAGGTACTAGCATTGCTTGCTGAGGTAGCTGCATTAGTAGCACTCCCTGCTGCTTGTGTAGCACTTAAGGCTGCTGCAGTTTCACTAGAGGCTGCATTAGTTGCACTAGTTGAAGCTTTTGCAGCATAGTGTAATGCTGAAAATTCAGTTCCATCAACAGTAACATCTTCTGCTTTTGTTGCCCAATCTTTTGCTGGACCTCTATTAGCAGTGTTTGTAACCCCAGTACCACCAATTGCCCAAGCCTTAGATGAGTAGTCTGTACTTTCAACAATTCCATTTGTTTTAACTGCCCAGTCTTCTGCGTTTGTTTCGCTAGTAGCTGCGTTTGTTTCACTTGTAGCCGCATTAGTTTCACTTGTAGCGGCATTAGTTTCAGATACTAGTGCGGCGGCAGCTGATGCTGCTGCAGCAGTTACTGAATTTCCAATTGCGGCTAAAGAGGCTGCTGCCGAGGTTGCACTAGCTGCAGCTGAAGTTGAAGAAACCCCAGCATTAGTAGCTGCTGTTTGTGCATCTTCAACTAGTCCAGCAAGAGAGCTGGCTAATGTAGTTATTACACTACCATCACCTGAATTGAAAAGTCCACCAAGAGAACCATCGTCAGTTGCTCCAGTGGTATTAGTGGTATCTGGACTTGCAGGTGTAGCCATTAGATTAACCCTCCTGCATTATAACTCATTTGAATATTACCACCAGATGCTCCTCGTTTGTTATCTTCATCATTCAATTCATCTATTTCTTGAGCAAACATAGCAAAGTATTTTTGTGCCTGTTCATCATCCTGAAGATAAGCAAATAGTTCGCCTAGCGAACCCATAAGAAGAATTCTTTCATTATCATCACGTAGCCAATTATAGGCAAGCTGTCCAATATAGTATGCACTTGTAACTGTACCACCTGCTGCGGTTGCTGCAGCTTGTGTTGCATAAGGAGTTGCTACACCCCCAATAGTAGAAAACCAAAGTTCAACGGCACCCGTTACACCTTGAGAAGACGGATTAAGTAATCCTGCAGTGTAATTAGTTGGTGTTACATTATATAATGCATCTAATGCTGGAAGTCTGCGGTAATAGTGTAATTCAATTTTAGTAGCCGTACCACTAGTTCCCCCATCTTGAAAAGCAGGAGATAGTATTACTGTATTTCCTCGTCTAGACCAAAAAGCAGAATAATTATATTTACTTGCTGTCCAATCATTAAATGTTCTTAAGTCTGTCTTTTCATTAAAAACTCGTGTAGATTGATTTGCTGCATCTACCTCTCGAATTTCAATAAATTCGATAAGGTCAGACGGTACTGTAATTTCTGTCTTACTAGGAACAAGGTTGTTTCCAGCTGTTGTTGCAGCAATCAAGTCAGTTGAATTGTAACTAATAGTGTTTTCAAGCGCAATAACCCTTAGTTTACGATATGCTTTGTCTGCGGCATACCTTAAACAGTCTTTGATTATATCATCGCTAAGAACTGCTGAGTCTTTATTAGACCAGTTCCTCACTAAGTCAACGAACTGTGTATAAGTTCTTGCCATCCTTGGCCTCCTAATTAAGTATTGATTACCAAATCGGAGTATTCTGTAATTAAGATCTTTTTAAGTTTCTTAAGGTTATTAGAATCTTGCATAAAGGCAGGATCATGTAGATCTAGTTTATGGTCTTCAAGAATCTTAATAGCTACAATGTCAGGGATAGTTGCCATCTTACGGTATCCACTTTTTGTTTTACCATAATATGATTCTTTATCTCGCTGAAGCTTTGCTGCTTCCTTATACTTTGAAATATCTTGTACTGCTTGCCAATCTCCACTCTGAAGATCAAAGCCAGCTTGAATACCTTCATTGGCTCCTACAGTTGCACTATAGAATTTAAAATCTGTTTCTTTACTCATGTCCTCTCCTACTTAATTAGGCGGGTTCTGTATACGATACAAAACGACCTGACTTTCCAATATATCCTAATTGAGCACCTGCCGGGGCTGCAGCTGGAGCCGCGCCGACCGCAATTGTTGGTGATCCAATAGTTAAGTGTGTTAGCTTATAACCGTTACCGCCGCTTACAGCAGCAGTGCGCCATACACATGTTTCAGCGGGGTAAGTATTCCCGTTAGCAGTTTGAATAACTAGCATTTACTTTACTCCTATTTGTTTATTAACGTCTGTTTTTACGACTAGCTGCATACTTTTTAGCACGTTCACGCAATTGTGAAGGGCTTTCAGTATGTGAAGCCTTACGCAATGTTTCTTCAGTTTTTGATTTAGTAGGACTGGTTTTAGAACCACCATACTTACCTTGTATTTGCATACTACGGGTAGCTACTTCTTGAGCAGTCTTATCTTTATTTTTTACATCCATTAAAGCCATTTGTGTACGCGTCATACCGGCATATGGATTATCGCTAGCTGAGCCAGCTTGCATAGCCTTAGGCGGAATTGTAATAGTTTGACCTACACGAATTTGATTAGCGTTTTTAATTTGTGGATTAGCAGCAAGTAAAGCTTTGAGCGTCATACCTTTACTTTTAGCAATTTGTGATAATGTATCACCTGATTTAATTTTCATCTTTAACGCCCCTTAAAAACAGTACCGCCAGCAGATTTATACTGAGGATCCATCTTCATATCTTTATTAGTTTCTTTATTTAAGCATTTACCCATTGCCATGCATTTTTTAGGTGTTGGACACCCCGGACAAGTTTTCATACCTATCTCCCCTTATAAACTATGCCACCAGCAGATTTATACTGAGGATCTACTTTAAGACCAGTAGTTTTTTCAGTATTCATTGGATGATTAGGCCGAGCATTTTTAGGTGGTTTAGGTTTAGGAAGTGGACCTTTATAATTTTTTTCTTGTTCAAGCATTTTAATTTTTATTGGCATTAGTCTCTCCTATAGTAAAAAGAGGGGAAGCCCGAAAGCCTCCCCTCAATAAAACCTACTCTAGGCCGTAGATAGCACCACAACCCAATGGGTTACGGACTTCCAAGGTTGATTCTTCAACCATCATGCCTTTAGTTGAGTCGCCTTGCTGGCCTACATCAACTTCTGCAAGAGGACGCAGAGTTGCTACAGCAAACCACATTGGATCATAAATCAATGCAGAGAAGTTAGCAAGGTTGGTAACACCAGCGCCTGAGTGAGCAACGTTGTTGTCACCAGTAAACGCGAAGTTGTTTGTGAGACCCATGATGTAGTTAGGAACTACCATCAGATCACCGAAGTCTGACATATAGATGTCAACTGACTGACGCAGTTTGCCTGAGTCGTCAATGTTACGCTGTACGCCTGTGTCGCCAACCATCAGGTCAGAGAAGTCACGGCGAAGCTTTGGTGACAGCATGATCTTTGAGGCTTTACCGCCTTGCTCATAGATCTTCTGCATGACTGAGTCAATGTTAGTCAAAGCAATTGGGTCACGATCAGGTGCAGTTGTTGAACCAGCAATGGTTGAACGCGCTACGGCTGTACCGTCTGCATCTGTACCAGCACCAGTTGTTGCTGCTGAAGGAGCCTGGAATTCACCAACGTAGTCAACTGTTGAAGCTGAGTTGATGAAAGACTGATAACCACCAGCTGAACGAGCGTTAGCGTTCTGTGTACCTACAGCGTTTGAAACATTCATTGAGTGAACCATGTCAAACTCAACGTCACGGCGCAGTTCAGTACCACGCTTCTTCAACTGATAGGCATACTCATCAGCTACACCAGCCTGATCTACTGCACGGCGTGTGCCTGATACAGCAATTGTCTTACCGTTGATCTGAGTGTAGTTACCCAGACGAGTACGGTATGGACCTGAAATAGCAAACTTGTTGCCAGTTGCAGGTGTTGCACCTGTGCCGCCTGAACCAGTTGTGTCTGGTGCAATCCAGTCTGTACCTTCGCCAATGCGAGAGTTGCCTGGTGCTTCCAGCTGGTCTGTCTGCCACTCATGGTAGATAGCTGTTGCTTTTGCTTTGCCAATAGATGACATGAAAGGGGTTTCATCACGAGTAATCATCGTGATAAAGTTGGCAAGATCCTCACGCTGTGAGACGTCTTTGCCGGTTCCGCGAGCTGGTCCTCCTGGACCTCCGGTGCCGCGAACACCAAGATTATTAGCCATTATTCATATACCTCCGAGGTATTATAAGTTAAGTGAGCGTTGTGCTAAACTCCTAAGGAAATCTTGTTGTTCATCAGCTGAAGCATTACCACTTAAAGCCTTCTGCCTTAATCGTTCTGCATTACTTGTTTCCTTCTGGGAACGAGTTTTAGCTTTACGAATAGGCGCTTTTTTAACTACAGTAGTTTTACGTTTAGCTTGGCCTTTAGAAACACCTTGTTTTAAACGACGATAGTCATCAACAAACTTAACGATAATAGGATCTGCAATAGTATCTAGTATTTCAGGTGCAATTCCTTCTCCAATAGCAAATTCACGAATTGCCATTGCAGTATCTTCATTAAAGTCAGGGATTAGAGTTGGAATTGTTTCATTGAAATAATTCAATTGCTCTGACCATTGTTGTTCTATCTTTGCTTCTTCTTGTTTCTGAACTGTCTCTACTAGTGTTTCACGTTTTTTGCGTGCTTCCCAGTATTGCTTTTGAGATTGCTCTCGCTTATCTTTCAGTTCATTAACTTCATAGGTGTCGCCATCGGCACGAGCTTGTTCAATTGCTGCTTCAATCTCATGGTATTCCTTAGCGAGTTCTTGTTCTTGACTATAGAGCACAGCAGCAGAAGCTTGAGCCATTGAGTTAATCTCTTGGATTTTACTCTGATATTCCTCTTCCATTGCTTTTCGTGCTTCGCCAAGTTCACGACCCTTGTTAGAAAGATGTTGTTCAGTAGAATAACCTTTGATAAGGTCATTAAAGGTAACAGCTACTTCTTTCCCGTCAATTTTAACGAGTACAGCAGCATCCAAATCGAGGTCATCAGTAGTGTAGACATCAGCTTCTTGGGTAGACGTATCATCCTCATCCTCTGCTTCCACTTCTTCTTCTTCGATTTCTTCTTCATCATCAACGTTATCGGCTTCGTCTGATTCTTCTGGGTCTTCGTCATCAGAGTCTTCCGCGTCTAACTGTGGTACTTGCTCATCGGGTAGAGATTCATCGTCTCTGAGAAACTCAGTATTACGAAGAATGTCAGCCAGCATAGCCTCTTCAGTTCGACTTTCACCCGTTGCTACAGAGTCATCCAATTGGGTAGAGTCTGTTATTGCATTGGTATTTTCCATTTCTAATTACCTCCCTTCTTGGTAACAGGTGCTACCGCAGGTTTAGGTTGTTTAGAACTATAACGATCTTTAAGCTCGTGCATATAATAAAGTACTTCAGCGTTAAGCTTTGCTTTACCTGCACTGCGCATAGAGTCATACTCTAGCGTATCAATCATAGTTTCATAATTCTTAATAAGTTGGGCGTAATCAATTAGTCGCTTCGCCATTAGTGTCCTCCATCATATGCGGAATATTCTTCCCATACATTTCAAAGCCTATCATTTTTTCTTTAACACTTCCTAGTGCCATAGCAGAGCTATAGAGAAACTCACGAGACTTTGTTTCATGCGGCTCCGTCTTGAGCCATTCAATAAAGAGGTCGATTAGAACCTCACCGTATACTTCATCAAAGAATTCATCCCGTTCCTTGGCAGCGAAGTGACCCTTAACATGAGCCCTTCGCGCCAATTCTTCAGGATGAACTTTATGATTACCGTATGACTTAGTATTACCTAGCTTCGTCTCAGCTGTCTTGCGGTATTTGTCCATCTTGTTGTGTTATTTCCTGTTGTTGCGGTTCTGGCTGTCCCATAATAATTTGCCGGGCTAGCATAAGAACCTGATCATAGGAAGGATGTTCCGGTATAATAGCACCTTCCTTAGTTGCTTTAATTGCGATATCTGCCCACTCTTGGAAGTGTTTATCAATAGACACTGCAAGTTGTCGAGCATTATCATCCATAGTATTTTTAGCTTGAGCATGAGTATAACTAACGTTAGCTTCTGCTAGTGCAGCATCAGCTTCCTTCTTACGTTGTTCAATGGCTTGATTAGCCTGAGCGTCTTTACTCTGTTGCTCAATCGCCTGAGCTGCTTTCTGCTTAAATTCTTCTTGAGTATAATCTTCAAGAAAATCATTACTATCAATTCCCATAGCTTCAATTAGTTTAGTTGCTAGTACAGCAGGAGCTGTTGGTTTAATTACCATACCTGCACCCTGTTGATTTAGACCCGGTAGAATCTCTGCTCCTACCTTGCTAAGTTTATTGATAATGGTAGCATTAGAGTTTTCACCGATATCGAGGAAAATCTCTACGTCCATCTTTGAAGGTAACTCACTCATGTTAACAATACCATAGACTCCGTCTAGAGAATAAGGTTGCTTACCTTTCATATTAGCATACATGGTTTGATAGATGCCAGCAATAAGTCGCTTAAATCCAGTCTCCGCAAATCTACGCGCGATATGCTGGATCCTCTTCTGAGCAGCTGATTGTACAGCTGAAAGCTTCTGTTCAGAGTTACCCGATACATAAAGAGTATCGTTTAGACCCTGTGCAGCTTTTGACATACCTGTTGCTTGTTCTTTAATCATCTGTAGATGTTCAAGCAATGGTACGGTACCTGTTGAAATAGTTTCTGGTGCTAGTGCTGCTACTGCGCCCTGTGGATTACCGTTAGTTGGAATAATCTGCTTAGGCTTCATGTTTTGTAGCGCACTAAAGTCTACTACGTTTGGATCAGCTAGCTTAGGAGAATAGTTGGTTAAATAAGTATTCTCTACAAATCCACGAAGGATTGCTGTGCTAGCAAGAGTAGAAGACCTGGTAAAGTCTGCCATTGATAAACCAAAGAATTCGTGTGGGATATCAATTGGTACGATACTAGCTAGCGGAACATACTCAGCGTCTTCTTCATAGAGAATATGATTCCCTACTGTAATAAAGTGCTTAAGCTCTGCAATACCGTCTCCGTCTCTATCTACCCGAATCCAAGACTCAGTTAGTGTAACTTCACGGCTGGCTTCTGCAGGATAAGTATTTTTACCTTCGTATCCTTGCCAGTATCTCTGACCAGTAATTTCTTTTCTAGCAGCAACGTCTTCACTGTAGTTACCGCTACCTAGCCAATCTTCGTCACTTCCTAGAGACTGCCACTCTTGTTCTGTTAGCCCCTCTGCCCACTCAGGGTAGAACTTACGGAGGTCTGAACGTGTCATCTCTGACTGAATACCAACAAAGTTAGCGTCTTCAATGTCTTTAGCTTCGTTACTAATCCTGAAAGACTCAGGTGGAATAACTTCTAACTTAATGCGGCTCTTATCGATCTTCTTTCGTAGTCGTACATCAACATAAGAAATAGTCTCTGATGTAGGATTGAGCGTTAGCTCATTGACAATTTCAATGTTTTCATCTGAGAGAATCTCATCGAGTTTAGCCTCATCAATCTCCTCATATTCTTCCATTACATAGTCAAAGTCTTCGATATAGTCCCAGCGAATAACGCTATTCTTCCAGAGAAGAGAAGCCTTCATCCAAGTCTGTAGGATTTCCCATCCTTTATTCTTTTTAAAGATGCAGTAGTTAACTAGGTTAGCTGCATCTTTAGCGGCTTTAAAAGCCCCTGGAGTGTCATCGTAGGGTATAAACCTAGCGATTTTATTATTAGACAAAAATAGGTCGGAGAGTACGGCTGTATAAGCCTCCACTACTTCAGTAGTACTCGTATCTACAATTGTACTTACGCCTTGAGGAGCAAGATGTGCTGCTGCAACTCCGGCATACTCATAAGTAGACTTAAGCCTCTCCCTTGTTAGATCTGAACTGTTTAACCAGTCACCTGAAGAACTCTGAACTCCTGCCTCAATAATGTTAACTAGTTCTTCATCCGATACGGCTTCTTTATAACGATATCCCATTAGAGTTTACCGCCCGTACCACTATAGACAGGCTTACTGCCTTCCATAGTCTTTTGGTTATAACCTTTAGATCCTGGTTGAGAAAGAGGAACCTTACGTTCCGTTGGTTTCTTAACCGAAGATATAGGCTTAACCTGTTGATATCTTCCTACTTGTGTCATTTACCGCTCCTGGGTTTACCACTTAACTTTATTAGCCCAATAAGCTGCACTCATTGGACCTTTTTTAATATTTGTTGCATGGCGAGCCTTCCAGCCCTGCCTACGCTTACGATAGCTTTCGCTTTCGCCTTGTTTCTTTGGACTTCCAGATACACCTTGAGAACCAAATCTAATTAGCTTTTCTTTACCGCCACTACGAGCTAAAACTGCATGAGACTTGGTAGGGTGGCTAGGGGTTCTTTTAGGTTTATTGTAACCACTGAAGGTTTCATTACCTTTTTCTATTGTCATTTCTACCCGCCTCCTCTATTTGCTTAAGAGTTCTACCGCATCCAATACAGTACTTACCCATTGCATCTAGCTTACATACTTTCACGCAGGGGCTTTTCATGCAACTTCTTTTTCTAACGCCTCTATTTCTTCTTTAAGAAGTCTTAGACGTTTTTTCTTTTGAATCTGTTCGCGTTCCTCTGGAGAGACATGACGCTCAAGGTGCATACGCCCAAAGCCATCGTGATAAATATCAATAGACTCTCCTGCCTTATAATCTTCTTCTAATACCCAAGTTTTTTTAAATAACAACATAGTTTTCTCCTATTTGTTTAGCTTTTCTTGCTTTACTATTGGACACTTATATTTTTTATGTCTATTCTTTTTAAATCTTTTAAAGTCAAAACGAGATGGGCTTTTCCTACCCCTAGCAGCCCAGACTAGGTGAGGACAATGGTAGTTTTTCATTGTAGCGTAAGCCGATCTAGCTCCGCTTGTAACTCTTCGTCCGTGAGGTCTGAAGCGTCTAGGTTTGTCTGTGTAACATCCTGTCTACTTAGCTTCGGTGCTTGATATTCTGCTAGAATACTAGCAACCTTAATGATTTGATCTGTATCTCCCTCTTCCATTGCCTGTACTAGCACATAGTTTAGTGCCGATATAGCGTCAGGTGCCTCATCTCCGAGGGATTTCATAGCAAGAATAGTCTGTTTAGCCAGTTCTCGCTTCTCTTTATTCTTTCGTCTTACCTCAAGTCCTCTTTTGCGCCATTCTTCAGCCATCTCGCTGTCTTTAATAGACACTAGGTTCTTGAGTCCTGGATGATTATCATCACCTCTTATAGCCATTGTGTATTCTCCTCCACTAAGTGGCCTACCTTGTCTCTCCACGAGACATTATCATCAGTTAACCTATGCTGGTGTGTTCTATAGGCTTCAAATGCGATTGCAAGAGCCATAACAGTATCATCATAGTTTCCTGGGAGGGCATTAGTTGACCCGTTTTCTGCTGAGACATAGGTTCTTAACTCCCCAACCATTACGTCTGAGGGAATCCATACGTCTTCTTCCTCAATTGCTCGCTTAAGGTTTCCTATTACCATAGGTTTTGTAGAGACAGTAGTCCTAAAGCCAGGTTTTCCACCTTCATCGTTAAGAAGATTAGCTGCTTTAGTCTGATAGTATAGGTTCACATAGTTCATTTGCTTTAAACGGTTAAGTGTAGCAATTCCTAAACTATTACTCTCCACTGCTAGTAAGGCATTATTGTAGTATCTACCCAAATAGAATAGAATATCACCAAAGTTACTAGGATCCGTGAAGTTATCTCTAAACAGCGCACAGACTTGTCTCTCCTTATTAAGAATAACTGCTGTACTGTAGTCTTGACCTACGCCAAGTGCTACATCAGCACCAATAATAAACCTACCTTCGAATGAGGGGGGTACCCATATTTCCAAGTGACCTTCTTTAGCATCTTCAAAGTAACTACTTTTATCGTCATACTCTCTAACGTAGTCAGGAGCAATAACCTGTATACCGTTAATAACCTCTTGGTCAAAAACACTGTTACCTGAGACAAGAAAAGCCTCTTCAGGACTAGCAGGGTACTCTTGACGGAACTTTCGCTCCCCTGACTCTGCTATCTTTAGCCTTCTCCAGTAGAGCTGGTCGTTATCCAGTTCATACTTTTCCACTAGATCCCATTCTTCTACTGTTAACTCTAGATCTTCCGGTGCTTTCCTACGATATTCATTTGTAATAAACCAAGGTAGGAAGATAGGAATGTATTCATTCTCACCTTTCATAGCCCCCTGGTATAACCGATAGAACTCTCCACTGGCTCCATTAGCGGTACTTTCCAGTAATACCTCAGTACCGTCTTCTTGAGAGATTCCCTGGAAGAGTCCTGCGAGTATCTGCTCGTCAAACTGCCAAAAGCCTACCTCTGATAGATGAGCGATAGTAGGGGTAGTTCCTCGTCCTGCTTCTTTAGCACCCGCCGTGTAGAGCCTATAGCCACTTTTGTTATGTTCGAATAGAATCTCCTTAGCGTTAGACTTGTTTAGCGCAGGTGGCTCTTCCATGTTATCGATAATGTTTCTCGACATATTGAAAAGAGCATCACTGGTAGCGCTATCATGCGCCATCACAACTGACCTGGTGTAAGGAGTGAAGAATGTCTTCCAGAAGACTCTAGCAGCGCAGTAGGTACTGATGCCTTGTTGACGTGCCTTTAGAATAATTGCGCGTACCTTTCCGGTAGCCTCTAGTTGTTCTTCAATCTTTTTATTTACGATAGACTGAGCCTCGTTAAACTCAAACGGAACGAAGCCTTGTGAAGCATTCTTTGTAATAATCCTAATTTGTTCTTTTGAAAAAAGAGCAAAGTCTTTTTTGTATGCCCCTAGCTTTTCTCTACGTTTGGCTTCTTTGAGAAGCTCTAGTTTACGCTTATTGTTCATTTAGTTGTCCTCTAAATATCTCCTATAAGGGGGTGTTTAGGTCCAAAGTGGTACTAATGGTTTTTCTTTGTGTCTAAAAAAGATGTAAGTGTGGTTTGGGTTCCCCCGTCTGCTTTCGGGTCCCCCCCTGTTTCTCTGTGCGTGTCGGGCGCTTTCCCGTCTTTGCTGCTGTGGAGGCTGCTATGTCTTTTCTTTCTTTTGCTTACCGCCCGCTTCTTTGGGCTTGTGTTCTCTCTGGTCGTGTTGGCTCTGTTCCCGACGGTAACTGGGTTCTTGCTTGGGACTTGTTTGGTGATCGTTGGTCTTCTTTGCCTTGTATCGACTTTCCTTATGGGCCTGTAACTGTTCGTGGTTTGTCTTTGCGTCAAAGGCTTGCCTTGTGGTCTTTTCTTCTTGATCACTTGCTGCCCAATGGTTGTTATGAGCTTTCTTGGTCTACCCTTCGCTCGAGCTACCGCTACGCGTTTGAAGCTTTGTTTGTTGCATTGTTTCGCGGTTGGCGTTAAGCTTCCTTCCACTGGCGTCCGTGTGTTTTCCCTTCACACGGGCGTCTTTTTTTTTTTTGAATTATCCTTGTGGGTAGCTCTGTGGTTCTCCTCCCTTACACGTTGAGCTATCCTCAAGGACAATTCTGTCCTACAACGCTCACAGAGCAGAAAGGGTTTGCTTCATGGCTAACTCAAACACATTGACTTTTACTAATCTCCCAACTGTATCGGAGTTTGTTCCAACCAATGTCTTCATCGGAGATCAACCAACGAAGATTGTTTGGCGTAATCGGCTTGGAGCTGTAAAGATTGTGGATGCTGGCTACGAAGACAGAGACAAAACAATACTTGTTATTGTTCTTGACTCAGGGGTTCGTTATAAGTGCAAGGCAGCTACCTTTGCTAGAAGCGAATTTCCACAGTCTTTTATTAGCGCTATTACTACGCTTAAGGCTTCTGGACAAGAAGTAGAATTATGTGTAGCTATTAGTCCTAGAACTGGTAAAGCTAAAGAAGGATTCTTTTGTGGATTCCGTCTTCCGCTTCCTAAATCAGATACAGGTCTGATTAGCCTGTAATCAATTCGCCTTCTGGGTAGCACTCTACGGGGTGCTATCCTAAAGGATAATTGTATCCTAACTAGCCACAAAGGAGTTTATTATGTGGACAGGACAAGCAACGACTGCTCTTAAAGAATGGGCAGAAAAAGAAGCCAACAAGATACGTGTTGAAGAAAACAAGAAGCGTATCGAACAGTACTCGAAAGGAACAAAGTGATGATTATTCGTAATCTTAACATTAAGGATGCATCTTCGGCTGCATTGGAGGCACTCATGCAAGACATTTCTGTCGAACTACAGGAGAGGCAACTTAGAGAAAACTGCGAGGATGCTCTAAATAATCATCTCTCTGTAGGAGAACTCCCAGAAGACTCTAGAATGCCATACATTGCGTACCTTGAATCTCGTTCTGATCTTCCACTAGCAGGAATACTACTAAGTGAATGGGAAGACGAACAAGCACAAGATGAGAGAGCACTCTCAATGCGCACTACGGGGGCATGATTGTGGCATCACTCATAGGGTTAGTAGCATTTATCTGTCTAATACTATCTCTAATCAAAGCCTGGAGGGACACTTAAGGTGTACTAAGAGTATATTACAGCGTTTCCAGTAGAAGCACTTGTAAGAACACTCTTAGTAACACTAAGAATGTCACTTTAATTGATACTAAAACCGCGACCTCTCACTGTCATTACCAGGAAACTCTTGAAATAGTACCACTTCGGGAGTATTTCTGGGTTTACGTGAAGTAAATTGCTGGTGAGTGTGTCCTTATGTGTGTAAATGTGAACCGAAAGAGATTAAAATGAGACCAAAATGTGACAATTGTAACTCACCGTCAGACGCAACTAACTTTGCAACCTACTGGCTATGTGCTAAATGCTGGTTAAGGAGATTTAAATGTACTTAGATAAAGAGTTCCAAGTAAAGCTTGCAAATGCAATGCTACATACTTCACTGCTTGCCTATTCAACTGCAGAAGACATTGAAAAAGATTACCCTGAAAGGGCTGAACAGCTAAAAGATATTAACGAACTTTGCGGTCAACTATTTAATATCTTTAATCCAAAAGAAGGAATTAAACTTGAAGTAGAGTTAGGAGAATAACGATGACTAAACAAGAGATGCAAACTACAATCGATGAACTAAACGATAAACTCTCTAATCAATCTAAAATGATTGCGGAGTTAGCAACACATGCCCAAGAAATTGAAACGTACCAAGAAATACAAGAATTAGCGGATAAGAAAATTGAAAGTCTAGAAAAGGAGCTAACTCATTACAAAGAACAGAATGATAGCCTATTCAAAATCATCAGTAGATTAGAAGACAAAATAGAAACCTACAAAGAAGTAGTGGTGGTGCTGAAAAATGCATAAAGTTATAGTGAGAAATATAAAATTAAAATGGGATAACACTAGAAAAGAAGGGATATACGGTGGTTACTCAATCCAAATCGAATTTGATGGAAATCGATATGAAGAACTTTTTAGACTTGGAAGGGCAAAGCTCAGTAATGGCAAATGGATAATGAACTTACGTAGCCAAAAACCAATAAAAGTAATAGACTGCGAACAGAAGGAATTACCAAATGAAACAAGAATAGGTAATCATTCAATTGGTAATATAATGTTAGCAGTACCTAAAGAACCAATATACTTTAAAGATAAAGAAATAAGAAAAGGTATTCCAATAATAATTCAAGTTGTTGAATATGCAGATTACTTTACAGGAGATTTCTAGATGAAACTAACCATTGATCCAATCTTAAACGAAAACCTAAGACGTGTACTAGGTTTAAAGAGAGACGCTGGCTACTTTGAAATACAAGATAGAAAATTCGAAAGCTACATCAGTGAAGGCTTCACTAAAAATATGTATGCTAAAGGTTCGTTTAAAGACAAACGAAAGTACATCTTCAAACACAATGTAACCGATGAAATCTTTGTTGGTACAATGAAAACAATCGCTACGATAAGCTTAGAAAATGGTTGGCATCAAGGCTCGTGGTGTGGTACACAATTAGTTAAACGAATTGGCTCACAGAGATCCTTACTAACATTCCTCGGTGAAATTAAGGAGTAACCAATGTCTTATAATGAAATGCAAAGATATATCAACGAACTATTCGAAGAAAACAAAGCGCTTAAACGAGAACTTGATGAACTAAAACACAACCCTCAAAAGCTATTATATCAGCAAGCCTTTGATGCCGTAAACTACGACACCCGTTTCGCCAAAGCTATGATGAAAGAACTAACTGAAGTATTTAAATCCGCACTCGATAACCAAATACAATATGAGTAGCACCTAAGATAGTTCCACTTTGGGACTATCTTGCGAGACACTCATGTCTCTAACCAAGCATGTAAAGGAGTTTATCATGCAAACAATCATCCGTAACGTATCAGTTAACTACGCTAAAGTATACAAAGCTGAAGAGAATCCTTTCGGTGCAAAGCAATTCGATATCCAACTCGAGTTTGCTAAAGACCGTATCGATGAACTCAAAGGCTACGGTAAGATCCGTGAACTACCTAATGGTAACTTCGCAATGAATATCGCTCGTTCTGCCACTAATAAAGAAGGTAAAGAGAACTTTATTCGTGTAGTTGATATGGCTAAAGAACCATTTACCGCGCCAATCGGTAACGGTTCTACAGCTAATCTAATCGTGTACACCTATGCATCACCACGTGCATACAACGGCACTAAAACTGTACTAATGGCTGTACAAATCGTCAACCACATTCCATACGAACCTACTACTTCGGTTGACTTTGATCTTGTGGAAAGCAATAAGCCTACACCAGATAACAACGTAGACTTCTAATACAACTAGAGGGGTAGTCAATACTGGCTACCTCTCTTTACACTAAGAAAGGAACACTGTTATGATCGTATCATGGAAAAACATAAACACTACTGAAGTAAAAGTAAACGTACAACGTAGAGAGGTATACGAAGAAACTTTTTCTATAACATTCCTATTCGATGCTCTATCAGACGCTAGCTGGACAATTGAAGAACACGACAATGACAGCGTTACTCTCTCTACTAAAGACGCTGCAGCTATCCGTCATGCACTCGAGGTCATGGAGTACACTGAGAGTGACACTATTACTGTATCGCTCAATGGTGACCGTGTTGAAGCTGAGGTCTCTATTATCAATGAACAAAGCAGAATGTTGTTCTACCTAGACCTTGAAGTGTACGATATGGAGCTTATAGAAGACGAAACTACTATGGAACTCATATAAAACACCCTTATAGGGGGGTGGATTACTATACTATAGGTATACTTAAAGGAAAGGAAGCCTAGCATGACTAAAAGAACACCTGCAATGTATCACTTCTATAAGAACAAGATAGAAGAAGCAATAAGAACTAACTCTTGGGGTCACTACGATGAGATAGTCGAGGATCTACCCGAAGACATCCGTAAGGCCTTAGTACTCTCAGGGGTACTAGAAGAATCCGTAGAGGATAGCAGAGAAGAACGAACAGAGTTCATTATTGAGGACACACAATACGTCTTCATTTCTGCTTATAGTGAAGAGGAAGCCTTAGCGTTACATAGTGAGGGCTTCTTCAACAAGATCTTAACAGCTGAACCAAGGATACTACCACGATGAATGAAGCACTATCAAGACTACAAATGTAGCTCATAGACATGACTGCAATATAAGAATTAACTGGGAATTATTTTACTATTACCTTGAAGGCTATAGAAAGGACTAACAATGCATAACTACGAAGAACTTGTAAAGCGATGGAAGAAAAGTGATAAGTTCCCGTTTAACTCTGTCGAAGATTACTTTAAAGAAATTGTTCCTGACCAACGAGAACGAGACCTAATAAGACTTGATTGGGCTTGGAATCATGTTTCAGATGCTTTTAGTCTTATAGATGGTCTTGAAGGCGATGAACTCTTTAAGCATCTTGAAGAGTACCACACAAAACTAGATTCAATGTCTAGTAATTTACTAAACTTAACGGAAGGATTAAAAGATGCTTAAACGCATTCACATTAACCAACACATCATCAGAGCTAACGCTAAAACTGGTGAAAGAAATCCTGTTATCACTGTAAAAGGCGGTGGTAAAAATAACTATGCACACACTGTTATCATCAATGATCATACCAAAGTAGTGTATAGCCCAGACAAGCCACTATCCTGTGGCGCAAAAGTATGGATCGAAACAACTGAAGAAGTGGAATTAGTATAATGACTAAAAGAACCGTTATTAAAGAAGATCTTATTAAGGAACTCATGGTAGCACGTAGCAGTGCAGACGTAAAGTGTTATATGACACCTAGTGCTGCTTGGATTTACAATACTAGTCGTAGACTAGTTAAACTCGTTGTGTTAGACAGTGAAGGCATGACTAACAAGGTTATCTACTACGATAGAGCCTGTAAGAACTTTTATAAACATGCTGAACGTATCTTAAGGCTTGCAGCATGATAGAAGTAACTGATTATCAAGAAATGAAAGATGGTTCTGCAGTAGTAGAGCTATCTCTCAGTGAAGAAGCAATACAGTTACTGGTCAGGGAAGGACTTATAGCTGTACTGGAGAGGACACTCGATGAGACACGAAGCCTACATGAAAGAAAGGATTAGCATGGAAGAGCATAATGCAATTAGCCCAAAGCACTACAAGGAAATAGTTCCAGGGTATGAGTATATGGACATGATGTGTCATATGCTCAAGGACTATAACGGTGTTGAGGCACACCTAATGGGTCAGATCTACAAATACCTAATGCGGTATGGTAAGAAAGACTCTAAGATACAAGAACTAGGTAAAGCTAAGTGGTACTTAGACTACTTAATGGAAAGGCTAGAGAATGAGAAAGTATAGGTTAGTAATGGAAGGCTGGGTGACAGACACTGTGTTCGTCACTGCAGCTGACAAACCAGAAGCAGAACAATTAGCAACACAAGAGTTTATTAACCGTAAAGGATGCGAGAATGCTCGAGCATCTATTATTGAGGAGATTGAGAATGATTAATGAGAAACGTACAGTAATTATCCCTGAAGTAGAACTGCATTGGGCTAAGCTAGTTAAACCAGTAGAACCCTTTGGTACACTACAGTGGGAACTTCAAATGCGTACCCGTGATAAGGCAAAGGCTAAGGCTTGGAAGGATGAGTACTATCTTCCTGTCAAGACAGAGTCAGATGATGACGGTACTTACTATAAGGCAAACGTTAAGCGTAAAGCACTCAACAAGGAAGGTGAACGTAACAAGGCACCAGAAGTAGTTGATGCTAACAAACAAGTCATTGACGGTAACAACATTGGTAATGGCAGCATGGGTAACGTAATGCTATTCCAGTATCCGTATGATGTCGGTGGTCGTAAAGGCGTATCCTCTATTATCTCTAAGGTACAAGTAACTGACCTTAAACTATACGAGAATAGCGGTGCTACTGACTTTGACGTTATTGGTAGTGATGATAATGCACCCGAAGAAACCGTAACAGACTTCTAATGGCTGACATAATAGACTTTAAACCTAAGCGGAAAGAGCTTGAAATAGTCGTTGAGAAAGACGATGATCCTCAACTCTTTCTTGAGGTTGCTATTGTGCAGCTATGGAAGGACATTGGTGGCTTTAAACTAAAAGAGATGATGAAGGACGATACAGTCTATCATGTATTCTTTCTACAGTTCTCAGACACTTGCTTTCAAGCTATGGAAGACAAGACTATTGAGGTCTTTGAAGACGGTAATACTGAAATTGAAGCTGAGTTCATGGAGACTATACAAGCCACTATGCGTCTACTAATAGAAGCGGAAGGAAGTAATGACAACATGCCCACTGAACACTGATACTACTCAACTGGTCTGGGGTGAATGCTCACTTGGTCATGTAAATAACATACAGTGTAAAAACTTTCATGACCATGTTAAGTTCTTTGCTGGTAAAGATGAGTATGAACTGTTACACAGCTACCTATTCAATACAAAGGAGGTTAAGTACATTGTTGAGATTAAGCCTTCAACCAACGATAACTGAGTTACAGACTGCAATTGATTATTGGTCTGTAGTCGCCGTCAGACAAGACGGCATACCACCTAATGAACACATCCACTATAATAAACTAGTGGGTGTAATAAAAGACTTGAAAGACTACATCATTGAACAAGAAAGGTATAGTGATGAAGAACTTTGTATATCTAGCGGGTCCAATGGAGGACTGCACGGAACGGAGAATGACAGCATGGAGACTTCTAGCAGCGGAGAAGCTGAAGAAGAACGATATCAATTCTCTCGATCCAACGCGTAGAGTTTCTTTCCATGATGAGTTATATCTTGGTGAGAAGCACAAGCCTGTTCAGTCTACCTGTAGACGTATATTCAAAATGGATATGCAGGATATCGCTAATAGCAATGTCGTATTAGCAGATATTAGACGTGATAGTGGAAGAGGCACTGGAACAGCAATGGAACTTATGTTTGCCCATATGAAGAACAAGATCATTATCCTATGGGCAGATGAAGATGACCTCATTCATCCCTTCTACGAGAGCATCTACACAGAAAAATACTTTGAGCTAGATGATTGTCTTGAGGCAATCACTTATTATTATTGAGGAGAATAAAATGAAAGTACGTTTTGATACATACACTAAGAGCCTTGACGCTGCAACTGAGACATACCATGATATCATGTCTAAAGTAAAGTGTGATGACCTAAACCTACAGTATAATGAATACACCGAGTGCTATAACCTAATGGGGTCTATTAGCGATGCCTCAATTGAATACGTTGCTGGGCTTCTCAATGACGGTAACTGGAACGAAGACGCAAGAGAACTCTAGAAAGGGGTCAACATGCCTTACATATCAGAACAAAATCGTAGAGAACTAATGTGGGTTGATCGAGCATTAGAAGATCTTAATGAAAGTAGAAAGATGAGTGCTGGCGAGCTACAGTATGTCATTGCGCTAGCTATCAAACATATCGGACCTGAGAACTACCAAGATATGAATGACATTATGGGTGCCTTGGCTGGTGCTCAAATGGAATTCTATCGGCGTACGGTAGCACCATATGAGGACACTAAGATAGTGCTGAATGGCGATGTCTGATTGGCTAGCTTCACCGTTTACGCTAATGATGTATGTCAGCGCATGGTGTTCTGGCATGATCAGTGGTCGTATTATTATAATAGCTATGGAAACAGATGATGATGGGGATTAGATATGCAGTATACAAACTCATATGGCAAGACGATTATCAGTCTGAAGCCGAAGCTTTTCGGGTAATCCAAGAGCATTACGCCAACGAGTCACGCTATCAGTACATGATACTGCCAGTAGACTATGACGAATTACAAGGAGATCTCTTTGATTAGCTGGATAAACGCCCTTATAGGGAGAGGCAGTCGCCCAATGAATGACAAGGTACCCAAGTATTTTACGGGTCGAAACAAAGACATTATTGTTTGTTCTCAATGCTATAACGAGCATTGGGGCGGTGTCTTTGATTATAAAGAAAAAGAGTTTGTATGTCCTGCATGTGCAAACGGAAAGGATACTGATGAAACTAGTATTTGACATTGAGACCGATGGCATTGAAGCAACTAAAGTTTGGTGTATCGTAGCTCAAGACGTTGATACAAAGAAAATCTATAAGTGGAGACCGGATGATATCGAGTCTGGTCTTGCTTTCCTAATGAATGCAGAAGCATTGATAGGTCATAACATTATTGGATATGACTTAGCTGTACTCGAAGAGTTATATGGTGTTGATTTACTTAGTAAAAAGACATATGACACTTGGATTATGAGTCAGGTATTGAACTATAAGAGATCACATAAGCATGGTCTCGGTGGCTGGGGTGAACACCTTGGTTACAACAAACTAGAGTTCGATAACTGGTCTGAGTTCAGTGAAGAGATGCTTACGTATTGTGTAAGAGACGTTGAGCTTAACACACGAGTGTATGAACTATTACTCGCTGAGTTCAAGGATCAGGTCTCGACTAAACCTATGCTGGCTAACGGCATGAGAGCAGAGCATGATGCAGCTGTATTCGAGTCTAAAGTAAGAATGAAAGGCTGGTTGTTTGATCTCGGCTCGGCTAGTAGACTACTTAAAGAAATGTCTAGTGAGCTGGCAGAGATTGAATCACGAATTCATCCTCAACTACCTGAGATGACTATCATGGTAGACAAGCAGCCTAAGAAGGCTAAGTATACAAAGGCCGGTAAGTTTACTGCAGTGACTAAGCGATTGCTCACTGAGTATCTTGACGGAGAAGAACCAGACGAAATGGAGTGGCCACCTGAACAAGAATTTCAGCGTAGCTACGTCACTCAAGTAACTCTAAGCAACATGGAAGAGGTTAAGGAATGGCTGTATACAATAGGCTGGAAGCCCGATGATTGGAACTACAAGAAGGTCGGATACGAGTTTCATAAGGTCAGCCCGAAACTCACATCAACGTCACTTGCTTTACTCGGTAAGGTCGGCAAAGATATCGATCGATACTACACAACACGCTCGAGACGGTCTATACTCGAAGGCTGGATTGCAACGGCTAAGGGCAATAGGCTACATGGACGAATGTGGGTTATCGGTACGCCAACCTACAGAGCTAGACACGAAGTAATTACTAACTTACCTAGTGTTGACGCTGCATGGGGCAAAGAGATGCGTAGTCTCTTTATCTGTGAGGACGGATACAAAGTAGTCGGTGCTGACTCAGCTGGTAATCAAATGAGAGCATTGTGTCACTACATAGGTGACGATGCCTTCACTAAGGAGGTTACGAGTGGTGACATTCATTCCTATAACGCCAACATTTTGGGATGTGACCGTGGTGCTGCTAAAAGGTGGCTTTACGCTTATCTTTTTGGTGGCGGCGGTAAGAAGCTTGGTACTATTCTTACAGGCAAGCCGAATGCTACGGCAGGGGATGCTTCCAAGAAGAAATACCAATCAGCAATTCCTGGACTTGGAAAGCTCAAATCGAAGCTGGATCAGATATATCAGCAGACTAACCACGGTTATGGTAATGCATTTATTCCTGGCCTTGATGGTCGCCGTGTGTATGTTGGTTCTGCTCATCAGGCTTTAAACTATCTACTACAATCAGCTGAGGCTATTACTTGTAAGGCAGCTGTTGGTTATGCCATGCATAAGATAAAGGAAGAAGGCTTGGATGCCTATCCGGTTATCTTCTATCACGATGAGATGGCATGGGTTGCTAAAGAAAGTGACGCAGCTAGGGTACTAGAGATCTGTGTTGAGTCATTTAAAGAAGCACCTAAACAATTCAATGTGCAGTGTATGGATGGCGATGGTGTCATTGGTAGCTGCTACGCAGACGTTCATTAGAAAGGAAACGTTATGGGTAGAATGAAAGAATTGGTACTAGAAATGGAAGAAAGATTTTGGGATCATGCAATTGATCTTGTTTATGACTGTGAAGTTGTAGAAGATTTCTTATCTGAAGTCGCAGAGTATAGACATTTACTACCAATGTATAGCGACTCTGAATTCACTGAAGTAGTAGTAGATGCATGGAATGAATATTGGCAATCGAAAGGACATGAATGATGTTAGCAATAGTAGACACTGACAGCTGCATTTATCAAGCAGCTTGGCAGCAAGAGTCTGTCGAATCAGCGTTAAGTAATTATAAACATTTAATAAATCAGAACTGGATAACACCAGTTTGGGCTGATGAACACGTTGCTTATTGCGGAGGTAAAGATAACTTTCGCCATAAGCTTTGCCCTAACTATAAGGCTAATCGTAAGGATCCACCGGATGACGCTAAGTTCTTTCGTCCACTGATGGAGCGCATTATCGAAGAAGGCCTAGCTATACCAGCAGATGGTATGGAGGCTGACGACATGGTACGTATCAAAGCTACTGAGTGTGCATCACTCAACATAGACTTTACTATAGTCCATATCGATAAAGATCTTGATTGTATTCCAGGGAAACATTACAATCCCCACAAGGAGGCTTTCTATGAGATTGATGTTGACGCAGCTGATCTGTTTTATTGGACTCAAATGCTGAAGGGTGATCCAACCGATAACCTTCCAGGGATACCTAAAGTAGGACCAAAGAAAGCAGAGAAGATGCTTAAGGGTGTACCGCTAGGTAGACGTAAACATAGAGTATTTGCTGCATACAGAGCTAAATACGGTCGAGTTGACTGGAAAGAAAAGCTATTGGAGACAGCAAACGGTATTCATATTCTAAGGAGTCATAATGACTACTTCTCGATTTAACAACCATGAACGTTGGCATAACGTACAGGTTGAACGTGTTACTCAGTTCGATAGTAACGACTGGTGTGGCATTATCACAAAAGAACACGGTGAAATACGGTGTAAGCGTAGAAATAAGAAACGCTTTAAGCTAAAGAAAGGATTTAAAGGTCCAATCACTGTTTTCTTTTATCAAGGTAAGACACCAACGATTGCTGACGATCCTCGTGGTCACATTGAAGTAGAAAGTCATTGGAATATTCTTAATCCAGAAGTCTTTGATGAGTCACATCATGGCTTTCTTTATATCATCACAGATAAACGTAATGATAAACGCTATATCGGCGTTAAAACACTGCATACTAGTTGGAAGGGCTATACTAGTTCTTCCTCAGAACTCAACGAAGAAATAACTAAAGCAGGTAAAGAGAACTTTACTTTCAATATCTTGTTCTCTTGCCCAATGAAAGGTGATCTTAGTTATATGGAAGCTTATATGATTATGATTACACATGCCCTATGCTCTGATGAGTGGTATAATAAATGGGTGCATGAAATTAGGTTTAAACCCGCAATGAAGGACATGGAGAGACAAATTGAAATCGCCAAAGACTATTCGCAACCCTTACCACAATGACATTAGGAAGTATAAGGTTATTCCGAATGAACGTGCAGAGGTAACTGAAGAAGATTGGGATGAAGATCTAATCGATCTATTTAATAACAAGCAGCAGAAAGCTGAAAAGATTATGAAGTCAGATAGAGCTAGAAACCGAAGGAAGGAAGCTCGATATGCCAAAGAAGATAGAATATACGGAAAGTAAAGAAATAGGTAAGACAGCTTGTCCCGCTTGTCCTTCAAGCGATGGCTTTGCTGTATACGATGATGGACACGGTTACTGCTATGTATGTAACCATTATGAAAAAGAAATCGGAAAGGAAGAGGAAATGCCTCTTGATACTAACACACCTAGCCTTGAGCTATTTGAAGCAAACCTCGGCGATTGTCGTGGTGTACAAGACCGTAGGATAACTAAGACTATTGCAGAACACTACGGTGTTCGTGTTAACTATGATAGTAACCGCAACATTATTGCTTATAACTATCCTTACTATGCGGATACACACCACCCTATTGCCTACAAAACAAGAACATTACCTAAACAATTCAAGACAGTAGGAGACTTTAAAGATGTTTGGCCTTTCGGCGTTCACGCTTTTCATGCGGGAGGAAAGAGACTTGTCATCACTGAAGGCGAGTTCGATGCGATGGCGGTCGCGCAAGCTTCGTATGACCACTATAATAAGATCTATCCTGTCATTTCAGTAGCAAGTGCTTCTAACCTTAAGAGTCTTCTTCATGCTCGGACATGGATTAGATCCTTTGAGGAAGTTGTTCTGTTCTTTGACAATGATACTGCAGGACAAAAGGCTATTAAAGATGCTGCTAATATTATCGGTATCGATAAAGTAAAGATAGCTTCTCTAGGTAGCGTAGCTAAAGATCCTTGCGAACTATACTTAGCTGCAGGACATCAAGGCGTTATGCGTGCTATATGGGATGCACAACCCTATAGTCCAGCGGGTATTGTCGTAGGGCATGAGCCTGTATGGGAGCAGTACTTAGCGCGACACGCAACTGAGTCAGTGCCTTATCCAGATTGCTTTAACGGTATCAATGAGAAGACTAAAGGTATGCGCTTTGGTGAGATAACCTTGTTTACTTCTGGTACTGGCAGCGGAAAAAGTACTGTCATTAAAGAAATTGTACTTGACTTATTAGACAAAACTAGTTATAAAATAGGTATGATCTCTCTTGAAGAGAGTATTGGCGATACCGCAGAAAAGTTTATTCAGATGAAACTTAAACAAAACCTGCAAGAGTTCGATGTACCCTTAGAAGTACAAGAAGCAGCATCAAAGGAGGTGTTCGGTAGTGAACGGCTTGTATTGCTTGATCACCAAGGTTCTGTTGGTGATGAGTCACTCATTGATAAGATTGAGTATATGGCTCTTATGGGTTGTAAGTATCTTATTCTCGATCACATTACAATTGCAGTATCAGAGGGTGCAGAAGGTTACTCTGGTAATGAGGCTATCGACAAGGTTATGTCAGACCTACTTAAGATTACTAAGAAGCATGACATCTGGCTTGGAGTTATATCTCATCTACGGAAAGTACAAGGCGGTGGTACCACATTCGAACAAGGTAAGCTGCCTAGCATGGATGATATCAAAGGCTCTGGATCCATCAAGCAAATCTCTTTCGATATTATCGGGTTCTCTAGAGATATGGCTAATGCAGATGAAGAAGTTAGAAACACTATTGAGTTCATCGTACTCAAGAGCCGCTTTTCTGGTAAGACAGGACCGGCGGGTTCGGTTAAATACAACCATAAGACTACGCGGTTAGAGTATAATAATAAAAACATTGACTTTGAGGTGTTACCATGAGCGAGACTGCTTTATACCACCAAATAGGATTACTTCAACAAGAACTTGCTCATGCAAAACAAATCATTGAAGAGTTGACTATGGAACGGAATAAATTTCGTAGTCAAGCTCTCATGAGGGCAAATAAAATAGAGACATTATCAAATGAGATCAATAAACTTTATACGGAACAAGAGTATATCCCCTAGCCTAGAGATTATTAAGCTATTAAATAATCTTAGGTCAAGGAACATTGAGCCTATTGACTGGCACTATGATAACAACTTCATAACCTTTAGAGTAGAGGATGAGGACCATGGCGAAGAAAGCAGATAAGAGTAAGGATTACTTCCTTCTTAAACCACGCAAACAAAAAACTTTCACAGGAAAGAAATATGCAGAACGTAAAAAGTATCGAGGACAAGGTCGATAACAACAAAGGTTTTATTACCATGACAACCAAGGAAGAACGATATGATACACTCTATATGGACATCGCTAAACGCGTTGCTGAAATGTCTTATGACATCGATACACAAGTTGGCGCAGTCATCGTCAAAGATGGCAACATTATCTCAATGGGCTGGAACGGTACTCCAAGCGGCTTTGACAATAGCTGTAAACACCCTGAAACGGGTATTACTTTATCTACTGTTATTCATGCTGAAGCTAACGCAATCTGTAAGCTCGCTCGTGCTAGCGGTTCTGGATTGGGTTCCACACTGTACACTACGCTCTCACCTTGTATCGAGTGTACTAAGCTTATCCTCCAATCTGGTATCAGCGAAGTTGTCGTTGAGAAAGCGTATGAGAAAGATCTAGAAGGATTTAAAATTCTTAATGAGAAAGGTATGCTAAGGGTATGCAAATCCATTACCAAAGAATAGAGAATATGCCTGATTACATTGCTTGGGTACAGTGTAATCCTGAAGATCGCAGTCAAGTAGAAGAAATGTTTCCTAAAGATGAATACACTTTATTGATTGCACTAAAGCCTAACTATGACCCTATTACTTGTTCACAGCAAGTACTTTACAATCCACCCGCTCCAACTTGGGGCTTAGATGTATGGAAGAAAGAGGACGATGGAAGATATACGGAACTATCTACTAGAGAGAATCCGCAGCGATAACATAGGTGTTAAGCCTAGACGCAGCCTACAACTTATGCGTATGATCGACACTGATGGTGTTGATATGCTCGACTTCCTAATCGAAGATATGATTATCTACGGACGTAAGTTCATTCAGCGTTGTTTTAAGCGCAGCAAAGTAGAGGGTGAAACCCCTATTACGCAAGCTTCAATGGCTATCGGCAAGTATATTGTTGAGGGCTGGGACAGTAACAACGTTAACTTTAGAGACCATGTTCGTGTTGGTGATCTTATCATTGAAGGCTTTGTTATGTGTGGTTATCTTACTATATCGGTAGGACACATGAAGAGCCGTAAGCCAGTTACAATCCATGCCACTGAAAAGTGGGGTGAAATGGAAGTTGTAGCTGGCAAAACTACTTGTATGAGTGCAGAGCCAATCCCGCCTATCACTAAACTATTTCAAGACAATGGTAGGGCAGTGATTAAAACTTGGGATAAATCTAAAGAACACTTGTTTATGAAGTATATTAATGCACCTTTTGTAAAGGCAATCGATAGACTACAATCAACTAGATATCGTGTCAATACAGAAGTTAACCAAGCCATTAAAGAAAATATGTTTATGTTTATTAAGAACGAAACATTTAATGGTGAAGATAAAGAAGAAAACGCTAAACTGTATCAGCGTCAAGCCTCTAAAAATCGAGAGATTAAAGAGGTAATGGCAATAGCAGACAAGTGGCTAGGTGAGTCATTTAGTTTTTATATTGATGCAGATTACCGTGGTCGGCTATACTATAGCGAACCCTTCTTTAACTTTCAAGGTGCTGACATTGCAAGAGGTCAATTACTATTTGACGAAGGTAAACGCTTTGATGAGTCTGCTAGCTTTTGGTTAGCCGTTCATACTGCTTGTTGCTTTAACCAGTCATATGGTATTGATGAAATCCCTGAGTGGACTACAAGCGATTACCGTTCTGTACTCGAAGAAGAAAACTTGGACACTATCTCAGTAGATAAAATGACTTTAGAAGATCGCGCTCAGTGGACTCAAGAAAACATTGATGTCATTGTTGAGATGGGTGAAATGCGAATGATCGCAGAAGAGGCCGAGAAGGCTATCTCTTTCTTAGCCTGTTGCATCGAGTGGTACCGCTACAGCACTACGGATGGGGACTACTATACTCGACTTCCAATCCCCATAGACGGTGCTAATAACGGCTGGCAACACCTAGGTGCTATGTCTAAGGATGCACTAACGGGTAGACTTGTTGGTCTTGTTCCTACCGAAATCCAGAACGACTTCTATGTACAGATAGCTAAGAGGCTATGCGACAGGATGCCTGAATGGTTTGAAGAAAGACAGATTCCAATGAAGCATATCCGTAAGGGCATTGCTAAACGTGCAGCCATGACTCGTGCTTATAGCTGTGGTCAAAAGAAAATGTCTGAGTCTATGTATAGCGACTGTTATCAGTACGGATTTACTAATGACTACAACATTTCTACCTGGGATTGCGATGAGCTAAGTAATCAGGTTATTAGGGCTATCCAGGAAGTTTGCCCCGGTCCTTTAGATACTATGAAGTATCTGCAGCGGTTAGCTGATCAGGAGATTACTAACTGGTATAAGCAGTATGGTACTGATAGAGGTAAAGGTATCGAGTGGACTACACCTTCAGGCTTTCCTGTGATATACGAATGTTATCGTACTAGACCTGTTAAGGTAGACTGTTACGGCTTCAATACTCCTGATGGAGAGATCCGCTTCAAGCACGTTATTAGGGAGCATACAGACATCCCTGATCGTAGAGGCTTTATGTGCGGTATTAGCCCTAACTTTGTACATAGTATGGATGCTAGTCATATGGCTCTTGTTATAGCAGACTGGGAAGGAGACTTCGCTGCTGTGCATGACTCTTATAGCGCTCACGCTGGTAACGTAGAAGATCTTATGGTTAAGACAAGACAAAAGTTTGTTAGTATCTACGACAAAGAAAACTTCTATGATACAATACCCTTTGGTAAGGGCTTCGAAGGAGTAGTACCTACTATCGGTAAGCTATCTATTAAGGATGTTGCTGATTCTACTTACTTCTTTTGTTAAATAAAAAACCCCACAAGGTTTCCATTACGGATTCCCTGTGGGGTATTTTTATTTTATGTTAGTAGTTTTTTAATTCCGTCTTTAGCTTGTTTACGGAGGCGACCAGCTTCAACTTGAGCTTGTTTACGATCCATACCTTCGTTAATAAAGTTATCAACGTTTTTATTATATACTACGTCTAGTACTGCAAAGTTAAGTTTAGGGGTGTAAGCTAGTGATGGGTCAAGATTGTATTGCTTAACAAACTCCATGTCATCAAAATCTAATCCTTGTAGCGCTAGTTTATTATAGTTCTTTTTAGTATTCACTTTCATTTAACTGTCCTCTTAGTTATATTGGTAAATTACTTTTGAAATGAGCTTCCAGATTTTACTTTTTAAAGACTCATTTGCTTTATGCCGTTGTTCTAAATCTGAAATAATTAGCTTCTGAGCTGCAATATCGCTGATAAGACCTTCGTAAGCTTGCATAGAAATTTCACCCCCTTCAGGACGCCATCCAGCTTTAATAGCTCTATCTAATAGCTTTTGTGCTGGACCTCTTAAGTTTACTTTAGGTACAGCCTTACGCCCTTCTGTTGTTTCGAACTCAGCGGTAAGCTGGTCTAACCCTTGGCTTAGCATTACTAAATGATCGTGCAATGCTCGATACTCACTCTCATAGTTTACCGCAATTTTCATTCCAGGATTACGTGCAGCTTTAGCTCGCATACTTGCCATTGCCGCTTTAAGCCCATCGGTTATTGCTTTAGAAATAGAGTAATTCATATTCACTTGTTTGAATTGATTATTTATTTCTCGATGGTAAGCCTTAACACTAGTTGCATCGGTAATAATTGCGTCATGTACCGGCATAACAAATGCTGCGCCTTCCTTACGTACTCTTGCCATGTCATTTACTTTCATAATAGTATTAGCCATTACTGCAGCATCTATTTGTTGGACTGTAAGAACAGGTAATTGATTAGCCACAAGTTGTCCGAATCTAGATCTATCGGCTAAACGATACTTGCCTGTTTCAGGATCAAACACTCGCATCCTAGTACGTTTACCCGCGCTACCAGTAGCTCTAGCTTCTGTCATCTCTAAGTTAACAATACCTTCTTCTGTTTGAATAGGAATAGTTCTTCCTGTTCTAAAGTGTTCATTAGTTCCCATATAAATAGTTGTACCTAACGGACCCACTAACTCAGGAACCACACCTAGCATTGCCCATAGTTTACCTGCGTTTTTATACAACTGTTGTTGTTGTAGGTTAAGAATAGTAAGGCCTTGTCCAATTACGTTATTAAGATCGCTAATGCGATCCATTCTAGAGTAGTCAGAAAGGTTTTCATGTCGTGCAATTACTTTAGCAATAATGTCTTTACCTGCGTCATCAATAAACTCCTGTGCGGTTTCCATATGGAATCTAGCTGGCATACCGTATGATGTTTCCATCAATGGAACTTTAGATAATGCTTTAACCATATCGCTGCGTTGGTCTGCTGGTAACTCATAAATTTCAGTTAATACTTCTGACCAAAAGTTTTGCTTATCGGGGTTATGTGCAAAAGGAATACCTATTTGCTTCATAGCGGTATCTAAGAATTTATCACGAATATCTCCTTGTGATAAAATATTTCCTTCGTCGCCAAAAATAACACCAACTCTTTTCATATCATCAGTATCACCATTTTGCAACGCTTGAATTGCAATACCGTTTTGCTTTCCATCATGTTGAACTTGTGCTTTAAGTTCTAATGAATTTAGTCCTTTAGTTTTTGCATCATGCCAATTAGCAAAGTCAATAAACGCTTGTAGCTTATAACCCCAATCATCATTCTTCTTAAGGGAGGATTGATGTAGTCTACCTGCATTTGTAGCTTGATTAAATGTATTCATATCCCCAGACTTAACTGCAGCTCGCAATGCCTGCCCTTGACGTAACCATGTTTGATATACCGGATCATTTGGATTTGACATAATTGATTTAGTAATATCAATTATATTATTCCAACCCATGTCTTCTGTACGAAGACCATTAGTTGGGTTGTAGTTATTATCTAAATCTGGGTCTAATAAATTTTTACCAATTATATAAGTCCAATTTTCCATAATCTGTTTAGTAATTTTATCACCGGACTTTATATTAACTAAAACTTTTTTAGCACTGCCAACAATATTTCTTACTAACTTGTCTGTTTGGTAGTTAAGCACTGTATTACGAACAAAGTAACGACCTACAGAGCTAGCGTGCATATATTTATTGTAATATACTTTACCTTGGTTAGCAGTTGCGTCATTCATTGTGCGTATTATCTTTCGGGCTTGCATACGCATTACTTTATTAGCTTGATCTTGAGCGTCTACTTCTCTTCCTTCACCAAATCTTTTCTTAGCATTAGAATATGCTTCTAACCATTTAGCTTCATGTAGACCTAATGTTTTTGCCCACTTATTATTGCTAAAAAACAGGCCGCCTGGAGCTGCATTTATTAACGTAATACGATCTGCTTCCCCCGGACCAGCAGGTTCTAATTGAATTACTGAAGCGACAATCATTTTAGCATAAGCAAAACGATCGTCATCAACTCGCATAGGTATAGTAGAAAGCCTTAACTTTACCGCATCTTCAAAAGCAGTATTTTTAGATGTTTTATTTCGTTTAGAAAGAGGCTTAGCTTTTTCGCCTAGCTCTCGTTCACGCCCTGGAAATTGATTTACTGCAGGTGGCAAGTAAGCAACGTTAACTCGGCGATCCGGCTGGATATCTTCTAAGATGCCTCTGTTTGCTCTAAAGAAAGCTTCCCCTTCTTCAGTTAGAACTAGTCGTTCATCTTTTAAATCTGTATTAGGATCATTAGCATTCAAATCAATTGCTTGAAATAGATTTTGTTCTGGTGTTGTAAACATATCATAGATTAAGACATCTAGTGCTGCCTTAACATCTGGATCTAATGCTGCACCAGCACCGCCATATCCCATTCTAATATTTGGATCACCCATTTCATTTGGATTAGGGAGAAGTTTATCTGCTAAAGAAGAAGCCATGCGTTCGCGAATAAGTTCAGGGTCAAAAATACCATCGCCTGCAGCTTGTTCGTCTCTCATAGAAGAAACATCTAGTGACTCATCAGTCTTGTTAAATACATCTGCTGCAGTTTCTAAGAAAGTAATTGCTAATGCATTTCCTACACGGTCAGTCATACGACCAGAAGTTTGATCAAATAATTGTGTTGAAGCTAAAAACCCTTGAACCTTGCGAGACACAGGATCGTCTGCCATAAGCATTGGCGAAATTCGTTTACTTAAAGTATCATTAATAAACGAACCTCTAGCAATTATATTACCATAAACATCACGACCTTGTTGTGCTTGAGGTATTGTTGAACGCATTTCATCTGCACTCTGTGCAGCATATGTTTCTGTTGTAGCACGAGTTGCTCTTTCAGTTTGACTTTTTATTTCTGATTCTATTTGCTTATTAATAAAGGCAGGATCGTTTGAGAAAGGAGTAGTCGCCATTGGTTGAAGATCAAAGCCTTCTGGCGCTTCTTCCCCTGGAGTTTCATCTAGTGCATCTGCAGTAGTAGCAACAATACTCGGATCAAATGCACCCGCTTCAATTAATGATTGTGTTAGCGGATCAAATGACTCTTCAGCTTTTACTCTTGCTTCTGCTGTTTCAGAAGTTTCGGTACTGCCTGGAGGTAACGCTTGAATACGTGGCTCCTCACCTAAAGGTTGAGCAATATAATCCGGACGGGCTGCTTGATCTTTCTTTGAGAGTAAATCTAATGCCTGTTCGTCTTGCACTATTTTTCTAAATTCATCTTCTTGTGCTTCTCTTGCAATCTCAGCAGGAGTTTTTTTAAATGTTAGTTTCATACTAATCTCCTAGTATGGACGGTACCTTTGGAGTACCGCCCGTAGGTTTATTTTAAAAGAATATCTCTTACTTCATTAGCCGTTGGTATATCAATATCAGGAAATGGGTTTTGCCCTGTTACACCTTTACCAATTGAATGTCTTAGTCCTGTAAATGGTGCAATATAAGGAGCAGCACCAGCTAGTTTAGCTACTCCACGTTCACCTTCACCACTAAGCAAATCACCTGTTGCTTCAAATACTCTTTGAATATTTCTAGCAGAAGGCCCACTCTCGCCAAACAATATACTAAAGCTATTATCGCCACGAGTAGGATATAGCGGTTTAGCTGCGTCTAATACTTTTTCGTATTGACCTAGTACACCTGAAGAATACAATGCTCTTTGAGCATAGCCCATTTCATCTAAATAAGGGCTAGCTTGACCAAACTTAATAATATCTTTTAAGTGTTGCGAGGCAGCGCCTAACGCTATCATTGTAACAATCATTGCAAAGGTATCGTACTTTACTTGAGGAGTACCTTTTCTTAGTTGTTTATTCCAAAGCTTAGGCACAATGTTTGCGGTAAAAGTACTAATAAATCCATTGAATTGAGTGAAGAGTTGATAGTGCGGATCCTGAAAAAACAAGGGTCTGTTAGCAGCCCCCGGTAATTGAACTCGTTCTTTAACAAAACGGTATACTGCTAGATCCATAATATCATTTAACTTGTCTTCTAGCTTAGCTGCAGCTTCAACAACACTTGCGTCACGCGGTACTGCATTATTTGATTGCATATTACGGATAGCTTTTCTTAAAGCCTTAACTCTTTTGCTAGGCGACTTAATATACAATGCATCTGTTTTATCTACTGATGAGTCTGTCTTATCTAAAACATTAAAGACTTCATCACGGTAAACTTGATCTAAGTCAGATAACAATTCCATCATTTCATCTGGATTGATACCTAAATCGAGAAGTTGATTATAAGTTCTTATTTCAATCTCTGACATTTTATCAAAGTCGAATCCACCTGTTTCAATACGGAAGCCAGATGCTTTACCGGCAATAGTAATTGGTACTCTTATTTTCTTCCGTGGAGCTAAGTCTAATATATCAAATCCAGACTTAACAAAATCAACTGCTAATCCTGCTGCCATTCTTCGTTGTATTTGAGTTACCTTCGTAAGACCAATACCTTTAAAGAATGACTCATGTAATCGCATAAATGCGACATCACGCTCACCTGTTGCTAAACGATCTACCACTGAGCTGGTGTCAGCACTCTGGCCTACTTCCTTAAGCAGCTTTTCGGTTTTAGCAACTTCAGCAGCTAAGGCTTTATCGAACGCTTGCATTACCTGATTAGTTAGTTGTTTAGTTGCAGCTTTAAACTCAGCATCAGTCTTTAAGTTAAAAAATAACAACGCAGTTTCTGGTATAGAAGATAAAGCTGCTAGTGGGAGGCCAGCAAGCAATGACCAACTTGTTAAGAAAGAATTAATTGCTGCTGCTTTTTTGCTTTCAATACGATTAAAGTTACCATGAGTACTATCGATAATTGAAGTCATATAGTAGGCAAATTTATCTATTTCTGCTTTACTTAAATCAGAGCCAGGTAGTGATTGTTCTTCCACTAATTGCTGAAACATCTTGTTTAACTTGCGACCGCCATGACCAAAGTAGTCTGTTACTGAAGAATACTTAGCAGCATCCATTCTGTTACGATGTAATGTTTCAAACATATTATCGCTAGACCAGTCACTAAAATTTGGTTTTTCAGTTATCTTAAAAAAGGCACGTTTCACTGAATTAGGTAAATAAGTAACGCCATTAATTAGTGATGCGTTAGTATTAACTGTACCCTGTCCTTGACGAACAATACTTTCGTATAGCTCTTGTCTATCGTCTTCAGTTAATTGAGAACCAAGGTTAGTTTTAAGCCATTTCATAAAGCCTTCTTTATTTGCTTTAACTTTTTTCCAATCAAAACCTTGATGTTGCCACCAATAATCAGGATTATAACCTATCGTATCACCAGTCTCTCTTGTATAAGATCCACTAATTTTTTCATGTGCTTTATCATAAGAGTTTTTAACTTGTTTAGCTGCAATATAAAGCTTTTTCATTTCAACTTCTTGATCAACAGTTAAGTTAAGCTCGATCAATCCTGCGTTATTAATATTTGCTTTTGCAACATCTCTATAACGTTTGATTTGAGCAGGCTCAGTTAAACCTAATCCTGCCAACGCTTGTTTTGCAGCGGCGCGTTGTTGTGGCGTAGAGCGAACATCATAATAGATATTAACAAGCGGGTAAGCACCTAAACGGCTTAACGTATATGCTTCATACAAATCAAATTGTCCAGATCTACCAAACTCTCTTAGCTTACGGCTAATGGCTTCTACATTTTTAGTTTTAAGCTTACCGAACCCTAATAACTTACCAATTCCAGGCTCATCAACTAACGCAGTCATTTCTCCCATTGTTAAGTCATGCGCCTCTTTAAAGTTTGCACCTGAGTGATATCTACCTGTAGTATCTGCACCAATTAACGCAAAGATTTTCATAGCCATTGGACTCAGCACAAGCTTTTCCATATTGATAGCTGCTTTTTCAGAGGCTAAAACTAGTTTAGCTGCACCCTGTATAGCTGCATCTACAAAATCTTTAGGATCTTTAATGTTTCGAAGGGTATTCATTAATCCTTGTTGATCTACAATATAAGAATCGTGTGCTTGACGACGAGCTTCAGTCCCGTTATCCCGTAAACCTTCTGCTTCCTCAATAATGTTTTCAACATCTGGAATTATAACTCCGTTATTTGCATCTTCAATTCTTTTATTTTCAATAACATTGTTTCGATCGGCACTATAAAGCCCACGATCTAACGCCATAAGCTTATTCTTACCTTGTTGATGGATATTGTTTGCCATTGATAGCGCACCACCAACAGAACCCCCTGCTAATGCTGCGTTGATTGCTCGATCTAAGAGTTCTTCTTGAGTGTAAGTGGTTTCAGATACACTAGCAGCAACTGCTGTTTGAATAATATCTTGTGCTACTTCGGTACTTGCTTCAGTTCCCATTCCTGTCAAGCCACGCCGCGCAATTTCACCTACACTAAATTTAGCAATGTCTTTAGGATTAAGTCGAAGAGCAAGTTCTTTAGTATATTTACCCACTTCTTGGCGGGTTACATTAAGTAGTTTATTTCTAGCTTGGTCAATTCCAATACCTTGTTTTTGAGAGATACTACGAGCTACTTTTTCAAAGCCTTGTTTACTGAGGACTTGTCCTGGCTTTACTAATCGTTCCAAACCAAAGCGTTCAAGTGCCGACATACCTACACCTGCCATTGAAGCAGCTATAAACTGTGTAACACCCTTTTCGCCTTCCATCTCATTCCAAGTTTGTCCAGCCATAGTCATAGCTAACGGTGTTGTAGATGCAGCTAATGCACCGCCTGCCCCAATAACGGGTGTAAAAGGCGCGGCAACTGCCATTGACCCAAAGGCTAACATGATCTGGGGAACCATCATTGCTGTGTTGTTAAGTACATATTGAAATCCAGTAGACACACTGTCAATATCTTTATAATCTAATACAACTTCAGGCGCATCCATCATCCGCTGCTTGGCACGTGAAACTCCTGCCTCACCGAAGCGTTCTAGTGATTCAATACCAAAGGTTTCACCGATTGCATCTGCATAACCAAACAACCCTTCTTTAAGCCCTTCAATACCTTGATCAAAGCTTACCCCCATAGAACCTATAAAACCAATTGCTTTGTTATCAATTGTTCTATCTGGATTACGGAATTGTACTCCTGTATGCAGATCAGGATCATAATACCTTTCGTTTAAGGCAAGTGTTTTAAACTCTTTACCAAGCCGATCTACATAATCGTTATATTCATTTCCAATTTCTCTAAATGGAATTTTATCATCACCGTATATTGCTGCAATTAAATCAGCTTCTTGTTTAGCGATAATACCACGTTCAGGGGTGAATTCATTTATTTCTGCAATACCAGCGGCGTAAAGAGTTTCCATGAGGTCTTGACCTTCTGGATTTGTACTTGTAATAAGTTCTCTTTCGCCTTCACTAGTATCGTAATTACCACTGTAATCAATGTTAGTAAAATTACCTTCATTAATTACAGTAGCAATTGCTTCTTTTTGTTTGTTACCACCCTTCTCGCCAGGCTTATAGACAAATTTACCATCTTCTTCAACAACCTTTTCGGTTTCCCGACCATCAAAGCCTGAATACCTGTACCGTTTTCCTGACCGATCGGTAAGGGTATCCGGATCAATTAACAGTTTAGAGTTACCATCGCTGTCAATAAAAGAATTATCTGCCATTATTAGCTCCTTTATTTTTTGTTAAGAAGGGCCATTGCCTCTGCATGATGATCACCTTTTTGACGACCTTGTAGTCCATCCGCAAGTAATTGTGAAACCCAATAAGTGTAGTCGTTATGTTCTGAATCATCAGAAGGTTTCATGCCAATAAACTTAGTTCCTTTACTATGAGCATCCCACTGTTTAGATGCTCTTTTCCAAAAGCCTTTATAGACCTTTGCTGCATCATCAGGGTTTCTAGTTTTCTTGCCAGCAAAATCTAGTACTTGATCATTCAACTCTAATACTTTAGCAATGTCTGCACCCTTAAGATCATTAGCACTAACGGCACCTTCAGTATTAACAACCATTGCTCTCTTATTATAAAAAGAAAGAACACTATTTGGTTGTTTACCGCCAGTTGCATTTGCCTTTTTAACTGCATTCCAGTAATCATCTTGCGCACGAAGTGCTTCTGCACGAAGTTTTGCTTTAGCCTCTGGTCTACCCTTAGCAAATGTTTTTACATCGCTTAGATAACGATTAGATAGCTCAGTAGCCTCGATTGCACCTTCAGTATCAATTCGTTTTCCATTTTGGTCTACAGCAGCATTGATATTACTAATTTTATCTTTAGCTCGCTTGGCAAAGTAGTCTTCAACTTCTTGAGCATTATCATACTTAGGATTATGCTTTTGAATTTGACCTTTCATTAAAGGAGAATCGAAAGAATAATACTGACCATTGTATTCAATGGCATACTTATCTTTTCCTACTTTAACTGTTTGGAGAGTACCAAGTGTATCATGCTCGATTAAATCACCAAAGCCTTGAACCGTTGTTCCTGTTTTCCTTTCAATAAGATCATCACGATTACCAGTTTTAAGATATTTATCAAGTGATTCTTTGGTATACAGCTCCATAAAGTCTTTATCACGAACATCTTTTTGGCGCTGTTCAATAGCGCTGTCATATCGCTTAACAAACTGTTTAGCTGAATAACCTAATGATGCATTATGATCATAACCTAAAGCTCTTGATCCCGCATACATAATTGCCATACGCGAAATTTCTTCTGGAGTAAACATGTCACTAAATATATCTTTAAATCCAGTTATAATAGATTGCATAAAGCTAGGTTCTACCTTCTCACCTTTTTCTTCAATTTCTTTAGCCTTGGCTGCAGGAACTTTTTTATTATCAGGAATATTTTTAAGTAGATCATCAGCAAGAGTGTTTAACGCTGTAGCCTTCGAATCTGCTGGCTTTGGAGGCGCTTTATTTTCTTCAGGCACATAGCTTTGTGCTTCAGCAACAGCTTTTTCGTCGGCTACTTTAGTTGCAGCTCGATCACTTAACTCTTTTGCTTGAGTAGCTTTAGAGTCTGCTAATTTCTTAACGGCATCTTTATGCATTTGAACAAGTTCAGGAGTAACTGTTTCGTTATTAGCTTTCTTTTGATTAATAAGATTAGCTAACCTTGCTTCATTTTCAGTATCATTTTTAACAATAGCTGCATTAACATTAGTCATTCCAGGATCTTCAGGAAGTACATCAAAAATATTAGGAACAGGAACACCAGGGGCATCTGCATCTACTGGTAAACCTGCAAATTCTAAGGGATACATTGCAAAACGCTTTGCTTGATCTGCAATACTAGAGAGGTCCGTAGGTTTTGCAGTTGTTGCTTCAGTTGCAAGCCTCTCACCTAATGGCGTTGGCGGGACAGCTGCGATTTCAGGGACTTCTCTTGATACCATCTTAGCTTGATTATCATCAAGATAAACTTCACCTTCTGGTGTCATAACGAATTCACCCAAGTCATCTGAGTAAACCTTTTGATCTCCAAGGGTGCCTATTACTGTTCCTGGTACTGTACTAACCTGTCTACGAGTAACACCAAACTTATCTGGACCAGACATATTATCCATTATTTTACCAGCATAAGCTTGTCCACGTGGTCCAAGCGCTTCTGTTCCAGCCTTAGCTTTGCGAACATTACCTGCACCAGAGTGATAAGCAGTAAGTACTTCTTCAGGAGTAAAGTCAGGATTAGCGCTAGCAATACCTGTTAAATAATTCCTAGCAAATTCTCTAGACTTAACAGGATCACGGATATCTTCTATTGCAAGCGGAGGAACATTCATTCCAGGTTGTTGAGCTGTTGCTGGCATAATCTGATAAAGACCTTGCGCTCCTACCTCAGAAGTAGCCATAGGATCACCTGAAGATTCAACCATTTTAAGGCTGTCAAGTACTTCATCGGTTAACCAAGAAGGAACCTTACTACCTACAGCAGCATACATAGGCCCACCGTCTCTATCACCAAGCCGTTGACCAAGACTATTTAGCATCCCATCATAACGAGGTACTTCCATTCCACCAGCAGCATAAGTAGGAATAGGTCCACCTTGTGCTTTTTGTATCATGCGACCTTGCTCATTCATTTCATCAATTTTTTCTTGATTACCAGGAAGACGAGATGCTTCAGCATTAACAACATTCTCTCCAGGGGTTAACCACGCAGGGACTGTATCAGTGCCCTTAGGCTCTCCAGGGTGTGTGCTAGAGTCTGCACCGTTATAACCGTCTACTTTAGGGATAATCATCATCATAGGTACAGTAAGGTCTGGTTCGAAGAATTCGAAAGATGTCATGTTTCCATAACGGTCTTTCTGTGAAAAACTTTTTAGTTTCATTCTATTCTCCTATTTAGCAGACAAAGGTCCACCATACTTTACTGTGTAGGCTTCACCGCCAGCTGACTTATATTGTACTTGAGATATCGGTCCTTTACTTCCACTACTGAGCATTGAAGCTAGTCCCATTGGGATACCCTCTTCTTTTGCTTTATCCATAAGCATAGGCATTAAACCACCCATATTAGCGTATACTGCGCCGCCTTGTGAATAATAGTCTGAGTCAGGGTCATCGTAATCAAAAGATTCTCCAAATCTCATATTATCAATCTCTAATGGTTTTGGATTATCTAAATAATAATCGCTCATATCCCGACTTTTAAGTGTTTTTCCTTTATCACTTAATCGATAGGGTCTTACAATCCTGCCTCCGCTGCCGCCGCTAGCATACAGTGGTCCAACATGACCACCCTTATTAAACAAACCAAAGGCTTTACCAGCAAGCATTGCAGCACCAATGTAAGGTACTGCTGTGCCTAGCGTTGCCATTAAACCTGTGCCTGCCCCTGTAGCTGCACTGCCACTTAATGCACCTGTAGTTAATTCAGCAGGAATACCCCCTGCAAGTAGTGATGCATCAGCTGTAATAGCTGCTTCTGCTGTTGGAGCAGCACTACTAAACATTCCTGTTAATGCTTCTCCTGCTGGAGCTATAACGTTTTCATTCATAAAAGTAGCACCTTTATCAACTGTAGCAGTCATAGCTCTATTAGCTGCCATATCAGTCATCTGTTGTGCAGCTGATTTTTCTTGAGGAGCCATCGGTTGAGGAGTTGGTCTATAGAGTGGTCCTTGCCTAGGATCCTCTTCTCTTCGTAGTTTAGCTAGTTGAACAGCCATTACTTACCACCTCCGCTTTGAGTAGATGTTTGTTGTTGTGGTGCATTACCAAGGTATCCAAAGTAACGCGAAGCTACCGTGTGAGGTGCATCAAGCCGTTGTTGCTCATACTGTTGTTTGGTAGTTCCTACTTCACCAAGACCAGTAATGCCACGCTCCATTGTTGCTTGACGATCTTTTTGTAACTCTAATGAGCGATCAGCAACAGCTCCCATCATCGCTTTTTCACCACGAGCAGAACCAAGTCCACCGGCAGAAGCAGCTTGACCTGCGGCGCTACCCATAAGATTTTCTAAGTCACGTCTACGAGCTGCGCTAGTGTCATACGCGCCTGTGCCAGCCATAGCATCCTCAGCTGCTTTCTTTTGTGCTTCCAATGCTTGTAGCTGCTCAGGGGTCATCTTTGCAACAACAGCATCAGCGCCGCCAGCTACATCAGCATCGTATTTCGCAGTAACATCAGCTAATACAGATTTAAGATATGGCTTAAATTCTGGGTCAATACCGCTAGTTGTTGTTGTAGTTTTAGCACCACCTTTATTACAAATATGATTATTGAAATGCTTATGTAGAGACTTTGGAGCGTCCTCCGGTACTTCTACTCGCATATCAAAGATTCCTAGATTTGGATTCGAATCTTCGAACATTTAATTCTCCTGTATTACGCCTCTGACTGAGACATGAATTGCCGAATTATAACGGCGTTGCAAGAAACGACCATAATTCATAGCTTCTTGCTCGCTACGAATAGAGTCGGCTCGCCAATGTTTACCACCATACTCTTTAGTATGTGCAATCATGGCATCGAATAAACGATAGACTGTAAAGGCGTTATTGTAGTCATGATCAACAATACAATCCTTAACATCCATTATATATTCGTTAGTATAGTAGTTAGTAAAAGATTCAGCAGAAAGAAAACCCCTTAGCTGCCCGTCTACATAGTCGCCTATTACAAGCGCATGAGGGGTTTCTTTTTGTTTTTCTACCAGTCCAACAAAATACTTTATCCATACAGCTTCATTCCGCTTATAGCCAAAGTACTCATTGTCTTCTGTTGATTTATTCATTAGCGTAATAGCTTCGAATACATCATTGTCCTCTAGTTTTTTTATCATTATTGAATTCCTGCTATAAAACCACGTAATAATGGGCGATAATAAAGAGGGCTTGTTGTAAAATTAATATCATTATAGCCTATTACCGCGCTTTTTATTTTAAAAGAAGTGCTAGTATCTCTTAAAATTCCTGTAGTTATCCAAAACTGGTTGCCTGGACCGGCATAAACAGGTACTGGAAAACTTCCTTGGAATGAAAAGAAATTTGCTGTTGAAGGAATACTATAAGGCCCAGTTTCTACTAGAGTTGAATAAGAACCAACTTGAGTATACACAGGCAAAGTATCTTTTACTGAAATTAATTTAGAAGTACTTGTAAAGGTAAAATCATCATTAGCATTTTTTACAGCAAAACCAAAAGGATTAGATCCAGTAATTGTTGGAGAGCCTGTAACATATTTAATATATCTAAGTGGTGTAATTTGAATTGGAGACCAAATTGTAACTCTACCACCCCGACGCCACATTGTTATATGTGCATTTGTTGTATAATCACTTATATCTATAAACACTTCTTCATTTGATGCTAATCCTAATATATCAAAGTACCACCAACTAAATGGGTGCTGTATCATTGTTGCAGTTTGAATAGTAGTTGTTGGTAAAAATTCAAGTGAAGGATATTCGCTATCAATAACAGTATTTCCACTACTATTTTTTATAATTGTACCAAAAGACATCAATCTACTCTAATAAACTTAACAATAAAATCATTAGTAAAGTCATTACTATTATTTGGAACGCTCCAAGAAAAATTTGTATCATTTGAAAAATTTAAATATGGAGCTCCCCTAGTATCTGTAATTATTCTTGGAGTTCCAAGTGCTATACCTTTAGAGTTTAAATAATTAGTAGGAGCAACTCCCGAACCCGAATAGCCGGTATAATTTACTTCTCCAATTACTCTTGCTGTTTTTAAATTTGCGACACTAACAAAGCCTTCGCTTGTTTCTACTAAAAAATCAAATGACATATTTATATCCTATGGTAAAAAGTTTAAACCGCCTACGGCTACTCTAAGAGTTCCACTATCCCAAACTTCAATTCTATTGTGAATAGAATTAAAATACATTCCTGTTGCATTAGATGTAGGAGTACCAGCTGTTGAACTAGTTGGTAATGTAGTATAAATAGCTGAGCCATCTTTTGATATTTGTAACTGTTCAGCACTAATACTATTAGCTGAAATTGCAGCAGCTACCATACTATCTGCAATAACGCCACCTCTAACATTTACGTTGTTAAATTCTGCACTACCACTTGAACGAGCAATTTGCCAGCCACTATTTCCTGCAATATAATTATCTGATTGGATATTAGTTCCAAAGTTTACAGATGCAATCGGTGGGGAAAAAATTACAGTTGCAGTAGCTGCTCCTGCAACCTTAGTTATTCGATATCTAGAACTCCAAAATAAAGAAGTAGTAGAAGTAACATTAACTGTAACTGGCGTAGTTTGCCAATTGCTAGTTAAGCCTACAAATGTTCCTGTGGTAAAATTAAAATCAGTAGCAGAAGGGGTTGCTGGCGAGGAAGCTTGTGGAATTGTATAATAGATTAATCCACTTTCAAGTTCTGCACCATCAATACCATTACTACCAGTCGCTCCATCTTCAACCATTTTTATAGGGCTAGACCAAGTTAATGTGCTATCAACTCCTTGTGATCCTGCAATACTTGCAGTTGCTGTTGAGATATAAACTGGGTCTGAACCACTAGGTAGAAAATTATACCAAGTATCTGAAGGTGGATTGCCTGTTGGTGGTGTTAAAGTAGTTGTAGTAAAGTTATAAGAACCGCCTGTTGGCGTACTAGGCTGACTTGCTTTCCTAATATACGCTTCACAAACAAAAAAACTTTGTCCATTAACAGAAAGAATTGAAGGTGTTGACCAACTTGAACTTGCAATTATTTCTGATCCTGTATTCGAAGAAATATTAGTTGTTGTTACCCAGAGGTAGTCACCATTGATAACGCCAGGAGGTGATCTTTCCCAATTAGAAGTTCCAAAAGGAGCAGCAGGTGTAAATACATTTGTTGCATAATTAAAAGTAACATCTACATCCATTGCAGTTGGGGTAGCCCCTGTTGTTCTTGTATAAAGAAATAGTGTAGCTGCACTAACAGCATCAACAGATACAACAGCAGACGCTGCTGGGTTTATACTTGGTCCAAGCAACCCCTTGTTAATTGCCTCAGTAACTTGATTCATCCACGAATCTTGAGGACTATCACCAGATATAGGTGGACGAATAATTGCCATTATCTAGTTCCCCCTTTAAGGATTTCATATTGCAATCCAGAAACATTCCATTCATTAGTAGCTGTTTCGGTTAACTTATAGTTTAGAAATCGCCCTGATTCCTTAATATCTATTTTATAATCACTTGCAACTACAAAGTTATTAGTGACACCTGTTGTTGGATTAACATTATCTCCGGGGTAATTACTACCTTTAACGTACATTGTTAGTGTAGCATTAGCGCCTTCTACCTTCATTGCAATAGTAGACAATGTTTCAGTATCAAACTCAGGACTCATAGCAAGCCTTCTACGTTCTACAAATGATTCATAGGCAGTAGAGTCTACTAAAGAATAAGTTTTATCACCGTACATTAACTCTGTTCCGTAGGCAAACAAAGGAACTCTTTCATTAGGGTTATTATCATAAGGTGCAATATCACCTGAAGTAATAGTGCTATTCATTCTCCGAATAGTCCAATTATTTAACCTATAATTCCAAATAAGACATTCATTAATTGTTGTGCTGCTACCTTTAGGGTAGCAAATCCATAGCTCATCTTTAGACTGATAACGTAGAATAAAAAGTTTTTGTTCTTGTGCTTTATTTAGGTTATCGATAAGATAACGCCGAACCCTGCCATCAGCTACTGATTTAATAGACCCTGGATGCCCTCCAAACACATAAATATCATTACTACCAACAACAAAGTGTTGACCATCGTACTCTTGAATTGCTTCAATTGTTTGAGCGCCATAACTATCTGTTACTGTAGAAAAAGAAAACGGTACAGCAGTACTACCTGTCTGCTCTAATGAATGAATAGAATTATTTGTATAAATATACATTCTACCCTGTAGCTCTGCCATGTCTTGAACAGTCCCAGTTGAAGATAGAGTAAACTCATCTGCTGTGTTAGTGCCAGCTGCAAAAGGATTCCAGTTAGCTGGTACTGCTCCTGGGGCAGCAACATCAGATGTCCTTACTACACCAGCAAGCCGTCTTATAATTACTGTATTTGTACTATCATATTCCGTTAAGTTACCAGCAACTAACAAATTTTTATAAGATCTAATAACACCACAACGTACTCTTACAATATTAGCCGATCTCACTTTACAAATAACAGTATCACCGTTTTGTATCATAGCAATACTAGGTGTTATAATTGTTGTATTAGTTGAAGCCTGATTAGAACAAGTAAACGTAGTTTGATTATTACCATCTGCATCAACTGAATTACTTCCTAATGCACTAAACTTAGCATAATTTCTAATTGTATTAGTAGCACTATTAATAATAGTAATTGTTGCTTCTTGTTTACTAAAGTCTACTAGCTGCCCTAAGTTAAAGTCTAGTGTTTGATTAGCAGAATCCCATACAGCAGAAGATATTTCTTCATTAGCATAGTAAGAATCCCAGCCTGGAAGTTCATACATATCTAAGTTAGCAATGTTAGTATTTCCAGGAATATCCTGAACATACAGTGGTCTTTCAACTCCATTATTAATAATAAAAGTAAAACCACCATTAAATAAAGTATGTTGCCAAACACCGCCTTGGGCAATCCCTGACTTTAATACCTCAGTAGTTTGCACACCGTCATTCTTTAATGCGTGTATTGTATCTGTAGATCCATTGTTAGTTACTACAATATAATAACCAGTTCCAGGATTAAGGTTTGGGTTATCCCAAAACGCTACGTATATAATAGGATCGGAGAAAGGCGTTGTTATTGCCTCCTCTCCTTCCATTTTTCTAACTGCACCATCTCTAAATCTAACATTAAGACAATCAGTAAAAATGTTTTGTGCAAGAGAAGCGGCAGGTAAATCTTTTACTACACCTGCAGATGCTATATCATTAATTGGTACGACTTGACCTGCCATTTATTTCTCCTTTAAGAACACTCTTTTTGGCCAGTAAGCGGGTCGATAAAGCAAGCTTCAACCTTTCCTTCTTCTGTAGCCATTTCCTTAGTTTCGCCATGTATCGTCTTTTCTTCTTCCACGGTTTCTTGATTAAAGATCCCGAACCTTTTACCACTAAGTCTGAACGTTGTGCATCCCTTCGCCCCGCCTTTCCAGGCATCAACATAGACCTGTTTGAACTCATCATACGATACATCGTCTCCCACGTTACACGTTTTAGAACACGCTGAGTCAATGTATTTTTGTGCCATGAGTAAAACTTCGAGGTGATCTTGTACACTAATATCATTAGCAGACTTACCCTCAACTCCTTTAGAGTAGGCATAATCTTCTACACGCTCAACAATTGGACCATTAAAAGTTTGAATAGTTCTGTCATAATAATGACTAAACACTGGCTCAATACCACCACTTACGTTATCTGCACAGAGACTAATAGTTCCTGTAGGTGCAATTGAAGTAAGGTGGCTATTGCGAATACCGTTCTTTTCAATAAGGTTAATAACGTCTTCACTCAGTGTTTGAATAAATTTACCTGCTAGGTGTTTTTCTGCGTTATACAGCGGAAACGTTCCCTTTTCTCCTGCAAGTTCAGCTGAGGTTCTATAGGTTTCGTCTCGAAGCGTCTCGAAGACGGTAGCCATCCAAGTAAGGAAATCAGCTGAACCGTATTCGAATCCAAGCATTTCTCCTGCGTTTGCGAGACCAGTAACTCCCAATCCCATCCGTCGTTTATTTCTTGCTTCATCTTCTTGTTCCTTAAGTGGGTAAATAGTACGATCAATAACGTTATCCATTGCACGAACTACTTCGTGAATATCAGCTTCAAACTGAGGATAATCAAATCCGTTTATTTCATTTACATACTTAGTAAGATTAAATGAACCAAGTAGACAAGCACCAAACGGTGGTAGTGGTTGTTCACCACAAGGATTAGTTGCTTCAATCTTTTCGCAATAATAAAGATTGTTCATTTCATTAATACGGTCTAGGAACAATACTCCAGGCTCTGCCCAATCCCAAGTAGACTGCATAATCTCCTCCCATAGCTCTACAGGGTCAATCATGTTATAGACTCGACCTTCAAACTCTAATGGGAATAAACTACCTTCTTCTAGACACACCATAAACTTATCTGTGATACCTACAGAAATATTAAAGCCTGTTAGCTTATCGCTATTTCTTTTAGCACGAATAAAGTCGTAGATGTCAGGATGATCTACCCGAAGAACACCCATTTGTGCGCCTCTGCGGTGTCCACTACTAGCAATTGTTTGACAGATAGCGTCATAGATACCCATGAAAGAAACAGGACCACTTGACTGTGACTCAAGCGATTTAATAAGATCACCACGAGGTCTAATACGACTAAAGTCATACCCGATACCGCCGCCACGGCGCATAGTTTCTGCTGCCTGTGTAGCTCGTAGCATAATGCTATCCATCGAGTCATCGATAATACCACTAACAAAACAATTATAAGCAGTAGTAATCCGAGGACTACCCATTGCATTTTGTACGCGACCCGCTGGAAGGAACCTCATGTTACCAAGAATATCTTCTAGTTTATATTGATGCTCAATGCCATCGCTGAGTGCCTTTGCTATTCGTTTTACTTTCCCATCGAAGGTTTCACCTTCTAGTCGGTACTTCATGCGATCAATTTCTTCTGAAATAGGCATTGATGGGCCTACATACTCTGTGTTTCTCATGTGATATCATCCTATATTTATAGTGAACGTTTTTCCCCTTATAGGGCGTTTTTTACACTACGCATACGGGTCACAAGTCTCTCTGCTCTGTTAGTTACTTGTTGATACCATCTACTATCAACCATTTCTACTGCTGCTCGATGCCAATCACCGGCGTTTACAGCTGCCTTCATTCCTTTAAACTTACTTAGCCGAGGATAACCCATATTAAACATCATATTAGCAATAATTAATTGGACTTCTTCGGGCAAAAGCTCAAAGTTTGAGTATAGTTTTTTGCAATCTTCGAGCACAATTCGGGTGTCGCTAGCGAAACACTCATTAACTCTATCTGCTGAGACAGGTGTGCCAGGTGCCTGTCCATACTCAGGATCGCTATCGAGAATAAGATGACCAATACCAAAAGTAGGGAGGTTAAGGTGATCCAAGTAGATTTCATACTTACATCCTTCATCGATTTTAAGTTCCTCTCTAAGCTGCTCTATATTCATGTTGTCCTCACTGTAGCTGCTTTGGTATTCTTAACATACTGCTTACCTTGTTTAATACCCTTACGTTTCTTTTTAGTTGTTGCAGCATATTCTTTATCAGTAAGACTAGCAAGTTTAGCTTTAGGTAAGTACCTCTCCCCTGTAGCATCTTTCCCTACAATAGAATTCTTACCGCTTTTAGTACCCCAATCTTGACCAGTCCATTTAATCATTGAAATGGCTTCTTCTGAGAGTGGTCCTTTTCTTTTAGGTTTTCTTTTTGGAGACCTCATGTTTTATAGCCTCCACCCTTAGCCTTATATTCTCTTGCCACCATTTGCATTTTCCTAGCACTGTTTTGTCCAGGCTTGCCGCCTTTACTACCTGCAAGAATTCGTTCATAGATACTCTTACGTAATGCTGGCTTAGTATAATTACCTGCACTATTAACAGTGCTTTTCTTTTTCTTTGCTAGTGGACCTGGTCGTTTCATCATTTAGCTTTCCCCTTAACCTTTTCAAATGTTCTAAGTCCACCAAGACCAAGCATACCCATAAGTACTGTCATAAGTGTTTCCATTTCAAATTCAGGCAAAGTAGGAATTTCTACAGCAAACCAACTAACAAAGAATAGGGTTATAGGTAATCCTACAAAGTGCCAGAATAGTGCAATGCCACATGTCCACCCGATAAAAGGTCTCCAACCCGCTACAAACATATTACGGCTAGCCGCTTCTGCTTTGTTTATTTCTAGTTGTCCTTTAGCTAACTCTTGAGCATGTCGCTCACCCATAGTAGCTAGCTCATGAGCAATCCTAGCCTTCTCATCTGCATCAGGAATAAACTTATCTAGTAGTCCTGTTACTGGACCAATTAAAGCTTGTATCATATACCAGTGCCTCCTTCTGATAGCCTACATTTAAATGCCTGTGGATTAAAATCAGGCATAGTTAAGATTGAGTCTCTCATTTCTTCTGTTCTTTTAATACAACTACTGCGAGTCATATACGGTCCTCTTGTATCTACAAACTCATAACATTCGCTAGGGTTTGAGATAAGACACGCCAATACTAGTGCTTCAAACATAATTAACTCTTATGTTCGTGTCCCATCCAAATTCCAAAGACACCTGTCATAACTCCCATAACTACAGATACGAAAGCTGATTGAGCACCAGTTGGATTATCTAATAGCATGAACCACTCAGCACAACGCCAAGACATTATTGTTGATGCAAGCATCATAAGACGTGGAAGTATTTTCCACTTAAGAAAAGTTTCTACTGTCATTTAGAGTACCACCGTAAATAAGAAAATAAATAATCCTATTGTAGCAATAATAACTGTTCCTATTAGAGCTACCTGTTGTATGGCTTCAAACATTTCAGATTGTCTTTGTAGCGCTTCTCTACGCGCTTTTGCTGCAGCCTCTTTAGCTTCTTGAATACGTCTTGCTCGTTCATCCACAATACCTTTCCAGGTACCAGGACCAAACCGCATATCTATCATAGTAGCTATTTCCTGCATTTTCTCTTGAGCAATACGAGCATCTATTACTTCTCTAGCTACGTTATCAACTCCGAATTGATCACCTAGCCCTGCAGAAGATGCCTTCCTGTTTCTAGTTTGTTGTACTTGTTTTTCACCAGCAAAGAGGTTATCAATGTGTCCTGCAATATCACTAATATCGTTTGCGGTATTGATCGCGCTTTTAATGCCATCTACGGCACTTTTAACAAGCGCAATTCCTGCTAGTGTTTCTGCTATCATTAGTACACTTCTACACTCCTGGGATCAACCCGTTTAGGAATACAGTATACCGTAACTCTGTCTTTAGGGTCGGTAAACTGACTACTGACATAGTTACCATATCGTTTAGCTAGTTGGGAGGCGAAGTAGTTACACCTATCAATAGAGTAAAAGTACATATCGTTACTGATAAGTGTTCTACTATCGCCAGTTCCCAAGTACGCCATTAATAAAAAGGCGTGTATCATAACTTCATTAGTAATGAAGCTGCTAGTCCAACCATTACTATGGTTGAACCCATTATCATTGCTTCTAAACGCCACATACGTTTGTCTAATGACTCAAGTTTACCGTGAACCATCTCATAACGTACTGCACATTCTTTTTCGTGAGCGTTTAATTCTAATTGAACACGCAGTTCAGGGGTGATTTCTTGAGACTGTTCTAGTTTCATGGTTATGCTGAGTATGCTTGACCAGCAGTAATAGCCGCATTAGCCGCAGTCATATCCTCTGTAGTCCAAAAGTCCTTAGCAACCATAATCTCAAGATGCTCAACATTCCTGTTTACACAGTCCTGTTTATCTGCGGCATCATCGTCTGCCATAGCCTCGCCAGCAATGATAGCATTGATGAGGTCAACGCTGTGACCCATCGCTGTGTAGTGTTGTGCGATTTGTTCTGCTGTTAGTTCGTCCATTAGTTTGTCTCCAGTGCTACAATGCGTGTTTCTAATTGGTCAATCTTGGTTAGTGCTTCCTGCAACGCTGCTGTTAGCAGTGGCACAAGTTTGCTATAATCCATCTGCATATAAACAGGGTTGCCTTCTGCATCTACTTCGTCTTGTGTGCCAGATGTTGCCATTGGCACAACACTTTGCGCCTCATGAGCAAGAAAACCGTCTTGGTCAGCAGTATCACGGTTCTCGTTAATCCAACTATACCGTTTTGGTTTTAGAAGTTTAAGGCGAGTAACGGCATCCGTTATGTCTGCAATATTTTCTTTCAACCGTGCATCTGAAGTCGTGTTGTATTGAATAGAGGCATCATTTACACGCACTATGGAACCAACATCACTAGTGTCGCTGTTATTTCTAAAGCGAACTTGACTAAAAAACCCGCTAGTTCCAGCACTATTAAAAGTAACTAGTGGAGTTAAAGTATCTCTTAACTTTAATCGTGCGCCGCCATTATTATCATCACCAATGGCAAAACGACCATTAGCATCACACCACATCCTAGGATTACCATTGCCATCCGACAGCACGATGTTGTTGCTGGATGTGCGGATGTCTAGGCCGTTTTCATTGCCGTTAAAGCGTCCAACAATAGTATTCTGTGAACCAGTTGTCATAAGATAACCAGAGTTGTGACCAAGAAAGGTGTTGTAACTTCCAGTAGTATCACGCCCAGCTAATCTTCCAAAAAGAGCGTTTGCTGCTCCTGTTGTTAAAGTATTTCCGGCTTGATACCCAACAGCGGTGTTTTCATTACCAACTGTAACGGAATCTAAAGCAAGTGCGCCAACAGCGGTGCTTTGTGCTGCTGCTGTTTGTGAATACAGAGCCTGATAACCCATAGCAGTGTTGTAGCTTGCGGTGGTGTTGGAAGCAAGTGCAGAATTGCCTACGGCAGTATTGGCTGCTCCCGAGGAGTTATTCCTAAAAGTGCCAGCCCCCAAAGAGGTGTTAAAATTTCCTGTGGTGTTGCCGGTTCCTGAAAATCCTCCAAAAAACGAATTATCAATACCCGTGGTAACGGAAGAACCCGCTTGATAACCAACAAATGTAGACAGAAAGTTTTCTGTCAGTGCAGGGACGGCATACGCATAACCCGCCCTATAACCAACAGCGGTCAAACCATTTGCCGCAGTGTTGGTATATGCAGCCTGATAGCCCACAGCGGTGTTGTAGTTTGCGGTGGTGTTGGAGTAGAGGGCTTGACGACCAACGGCTACGTTAGAATTGCCCGTAGTTGTCGAATACAAAGCAATAGAACCTAAAGCAGTATTCTCACTGCCTGTTGTTAAGGAGTATGCCGCTTGTCTGCCAATTGCTACTAATTCTGCACCAGTTGTATTTGTATACCCCGCCTGATAACCCACTGCGGTGTTGTTGCTTGCGGTGGTGTTGGAGTATAAAGCTTGACTGCCAAGAGAAGTATTGTTTCCACCAGTGGTGTTAGAATTTTGTGACCTATATCCAACAGCGGTATTTAATGACGCTGTAGTGTTAGCTTGCAGTGAGCCTTCACCTACGGCTGTGTTCCAGTTTCCTGTAGAATTACTTACTAAAGAAATTGCACCAAGCGCAGTATTTGCACCGCCTGTATTAGAATAACCTGCTGTATAGCCAACAAACAAATTATTTGTTCCAGTAGTATTACTATACCCAGTCTGATACCCCACTGCCGTGTTGTAGCTGGCGGTGGTGTTGGAACGTAAGGCATCTACTCCTAATGCCGTGTTTTTACTGGCGGTAGTGTTGGTACTAAGTGCGGTACGTCCCACTGCTGTATTATAATTCCCTGTTGTGTTTGCCACTAAACTAGCGTAACCCAAGCCAGTATTGTCAATGCCAGTAGAGTTATTGGCTAAAGACAAAGCACCAACGCCAGTTATTTGTGCGCCAGAAGTATTGCTGTAAAGGGCTTGGTCGCCTATTGCCGTATTGTTACCGCCTGACAAGCTGCCACTAGAAAGCGCAGTATCACCCAACGCTACGTTGCCTGTGCCAGTAGGATAATTCCCATCTAGTTTGATTGTGCCAGCGTCAACAGAGAGGTTGCCAGATATTGTTAGATTTCCAGTAATGTCACCATTACCATCAATGTCTAAACTATCAGCTTGCAATTCACCCGTAATGTCTACACCATCAGACTTTGTTGTTAGCTTTAAATTGTTGTCATAACGCAGTGCTACTGGACCGTTCTCAGTAGCAGTAATCATAAACTCACCAGTTGAGCCGTTGATAGCTACTGTGCTTCCGGTAATAGCATTGCCATTAACATCAAGGTTGCCACCAAGCTGCGGAGTAGTATCATTAACTACCACTGTAACTGCTTGAGTATCTACGTATGCCTTAATAGCTTGTTGGGTGGATAGCGCCGTAGCACTATTACTTCCCATGTTGTCTTCATCCAGGATAGTCGTTACAGTAGCACCTGTTGCAAACTGTAAGTCCGTATCTACAACAATATTATCTACCGTAACGGTTCCTGCAAAGTCCTTATCAGCGGAATCCGCTAATTCTCTTG
>Ga0208161_1000041_pt1 | contig 59955 bp, 63 predicted proteins | sample CB_VirMetaG_3_FD_184538 | JGI IMG/M metagenome (GOLD analysis project Ga0208161, IMG submission 184538) | Freshwater to marine saline gradient viral communities from Chesapeake Bay - CB_1508_1S Viral MetaG (SPAdes) (version 4) | ecosystem: Environmental > Aquatic > Marine > Coastal | place: USA... | reverse complement strand
TGCCCGTTGCTCCATGTACTCACGAGCCATACGGCTGTCGAGTTGTGGGTTCATAACCTCCTCGACCATATCCTTTAAGCGATACTCGCTGACCTGCTGACTCCAATTCTTGTCCTTGTTGAACTCGCGGACGACATCGGATGCCTCGTCGGTGAGGTAGCCCCAATCGCTTACGGGTACGAGTTCAGAGAACTGCTTGCAGGCATCGTAGAGCTCGGCGGGAATGACCTTCAAGATTACCTTGCTCAACGCCATCTTGAACTCCGGGGTCTGCACGTAGTTGTAGTCGTGCTTGATACGTCCCATCGAATCTGCCGTGTCCTCAATGTACTTGTTGAGGATGCGGCGACGGATTGCGTCTTGGTGGTTCTCGAAGTGCGTCGCAAAGCGAGCCACGTTGAGGATTGCTTCTTTAGCTTGGGGTGTCAATGCTTGATTCTGCATCTGTGAAAAGGATTAATTGAACTGAATGATTGCTGTTTCCATAGTAATAACGCAGGACTTTCCTTGTTATTGTGCGCAGGCTGTTAACGGACGTTAATCTCTCTCGTCAATTATTTCTTGTATTTCTTGTACAATGAAGGCTTCGAGTCGGTCAACCAACTCCTCTACCTCATCCCTGTTCAGAATCTTATTCTGATTGGAGAGCACGTCAATCAACTTCCAGTACGCTCCCGTATCATTGAATGCGAAGCTGACTTCCAACAGAATATTCTCTAATGCTTCTTTGCTCATAGCTGTGTGGTGTTTCGTGTTTCTATAGTGATAACGCAGGGCTTTCCTTGTTATTGTGCTCAGGTTGTTAACCGATGTTAATCAGGTCAAGTACGCTGTACTTTCGGTCGAGAGCCTCGATGACGAGGAGCTGACCTTCGCTGTCAACGCCGTGGAAGAAAGCGTACGCTTCCGCCAACTCGTCCTTTGACAAGTTGAGTTGAATGAATGGGTTGGGGTGTCCGTCAAACATCGTCCCTGACCATTGCGATGACCTTCACTTCGACACACTCTGACAAGAGGCGCGTCAAATCGCACCTGCAGATGAAGCGGTCGCTTGAGGTGCACTCGTATTCGATGCTGACCAAGTTGTCTCCGAACTCTTCCTCACCCATCAGGATGTAGTCGTGGTGCTCCTGCTCAATCTGAGTTTCTTCAGAGGGAGAGAGGTGAGACGTGTCCCCGTTGAAGATAGTGGGGAGGAACTGCTGACCCAAGGTCATCGTATCAATTTGAACTGCTTTCATCTCTATGCTTTTTTGGAAAGGATTTCTGTCAATGCCTCCGTGATGGTGTCTTGGAGGTCAAAAGTTTCTTGTGTGTACTCCCCTCGTACCTCGGCGACGCTTTCGCTCAAGAGGTCAGGTGCGTAGTCGAGCAGGTGCTCGGTGACAAGGATTGCGATGTCTCGGATTTCGTCGGGTGTCATTGTAAGAGGATTTAATGTTTCTTTCTATAGTAATAACGCGGACGTCGTGTCTGTTATTGTGCGCAGGGTGATTTTTTTTTTAGACGTTCTTGACAAGCCACAACTCATCCAAATTCCATCCGCGATTGCGCTCAATCAAGGAGATGAAGTTCTCCATATGGCCTTCGTCGTTGAACTTCTTGTCGATTGCCCACGTGCCTCTGTAGCCGTTTCCAGTGTAGAACTGAATGGTGGCGTAGAAAGGCTTGCTCAGGTTCACCACAGCCTTCCGAGGAAAGCTTGCGTAGCCGATGGGCGTGGATGGGTAATTAATCTTTTGCATTGTCTCTGTCTTTGATAGTAGAACGGATTCAGTTTTGGGTTTAGTATGTCCTACTTGTAAAAATCTGTTAACGTCTGTGGGCGGTCAGGAATCGAACCTGATGCAAGCGAGCCATCGCACGCCCAAGGGAGGGGAGGCTTACGCCTCTCCCCCCATGATGAAGTCCACAGCCTTCATCGCCTTGTTCGCGGCTGACAGAGCCATCTTCGGCTTGTCCTGCAACTTCTTAATCCATCCGTTGATGTAGGCTTGGCTGTTGGCTTCATCGTCCTTAGGCTTGATGCCAGTCAGACCTACGAGGAACTGAGCCCCAATCTCCGCCACCAACTCCTCCTTGCTGTAAGCCTCGGAACCGAACGCGCTGACCTTCTCCAATCGCTTCAGGATTGACTCGTGGCCTGTGCTGTGCACCAACTCGTGGAACAGCGTCTTGTAGTAGTCGTCGTTGGTGACGAACGTCTCAGGCTTCGGCATCTGCACGTGGTGCTTGCTTGGGCTGTAGAACGCGCTGTTGCCTCCGTGACCCAAGGTTGGTCGGCTCGCCTTGGGGTACTTGACAGCGTACACTGCCTCTGCCTCCTCGATGGGGTTGAACTTGCCCGTGGACTCAACCTTTGGTCGGCGTGGCTCGATGCCGTCACACTGACCGATGTTGAACACGCTGAACAACCTAGGTGAGAACAGCTTGTCGTAGGGCATCCCTGCGGGAACGTCCTCAAGCTTGCGGTACAGCTTGCCGTCCTCCCCTTTGTAGAGAATGCTCCAAAACACGATGGGCGTGCTCTTCTCTCCCTTGCGGACACTGCCTCCCTTGGCCTGTGCCTGCTTGAAGGTCAACCACTCGTTGAACTCGTACCCCTTCTCGGTCTGCTCCAAGGTCAGGAACAGGACGTTGAGCCCGTTGTACGCACGGCCCGTGGAGTTGTTGATTGGGTGCTCCATCGCGCCGTCTGCGCTCCACGGACGGAACCACGCGAGACCTTTGGTTTGCAATCCCGCCACGATGCGGTCAGTGACCTGTTGGTAGACGTCTGTCTTCTTGTTGTTGCTCATAATGCTTTCAATTTGTGGGGAGACGGAGTTGCCTCCCCTGTTTCTATAGTGTTAACGTTGAACTCTGACAGATTATTGTGTAATGGTTTCCATAACACGTGCAATGGCGTTCCGCAATTGGATTGCCTTGGTGACCTTCTGCCGTTCTTCGATGATGCGGTCACGGAGACGGGCAATAGACAATCCCGCTTCGAATCGCTCGTGTGGGGTTGAGCAGAAGTTCTTCTCGTCAATCTCACGGAGCAGGTGCGTTTGCAAGGTCTCAATCGCTCCTTCGGCGTTAGCCATCATCAACTCCGCGTTGAACATCGCTTCCTCAAGGGATTGCAGGGTTTCCAATTGCAACTTGTTCATTTTCAATCTATTAGGTTGGTTTGACATTCTATTTAGCTATCGCGTTCACCAGTAGAACGTATCTCGCTTTCGTGTTATTGTATGTGGGTGAAAGTTTTTTTCGCTTACCCATATGTGGGTGTGTTCTTGTTCGTCGGTGAATTGTGGTGTGGATTGTGCCTTGGCTGTGGGCAACTGAGAGCACGCAATCGTGGCTGTCGGTTGTAGCTGACCCAAAAGCCAAAATGTTTGGCGCGGTCTCCAAAATGGTTTGGGGGGTGGGGTTCGGGAATCCGTTTCGGGTTGGTCGGCTGACCGTCCGTGTGTATGTATAATCCCCTGCCCTTGTATGACTCATCAATGATGCATATTTCATTCATTATTCCCCATTAATGGACTTATTGTATGATAACTCATACCAAAATCAACGGTAGTAGATAGGCACGTACTCTGTAATTTTTCGAAGGACTTGACTTTTTAATTTTTTTCGTGTAACTTCGCATCAGCTACGCGACGGACGCTTCACGTTGAATGCTTGCGGTAGCCGCATTCACGCTAGCTACGATAGCAGCAGCATTTTTAGAAACGTGGCTATCGTTCTTAAGTAGCACTCATATCCGTGAGCGGCGGATGCTTGTGCCCAGAGTTGTACCTTCGCGTCATGAAACCAACTCTTCTCCTTCCCATCTGGCTGTTCTTGTTTGGTACAGCTGCTGCACAGACGTGCGACCTCAACCTTGTTTCCTATGACCCAGAGCTCCATCAATTTGTAGTGGAGTTCATTGATGCCACTAATTGTGGGTGCAACGAGTACACACAGCAAGATGGTAGTACGTGTGAGAACAGCGGCAGTTCCGTTGTTCAGAACAATGAATCTGTCACGCACTTGGTCTTTGGATTGCACTTCGATGACTTCGATGCGGTGACGGACTGTGATGTCTCCACCACCTTTCATCCGGGGTGGAACTTCGCGGTATCGTATAACTATTTCGGTACTTGGGAAACGGGAGACGAGATTGTGGTGACTGTGAATCCACCTTATGGTTGGGAGTGCGTTCTCGACAACCCCATCTTCGGCACGTGTTGGGAGGTAGTCATCTGGCAGATTAATCTGTCCCAGACTGCTGACCCTGTCGATTTCCCTGAGGAGTTCTGGACTGACACGTGCGGTACGTGCGCTAACCAGACGCAGATGTACCCCGACATCGACCTGTCGAACAACTCCATTACATGGTGCCCCACGCTAGAGGATTTCATCGAGCCAGCCGACACGGTGTACACCACCATCTATGAGTACGACACTATCGTTGAGTACGTGTACTTCCCGCCGGACATCATCTACGACACGATATACGTCGAGCTCCCTCCGGACATTATCTACGACACGTTGTACGTTGAACTCCCGCCTGATACTATCATCTATGAGATGTGGGACACAGCATTCGTGTACGTCGAGCTCCCTCCGGACACCCTTGTGCTTACTGACACGCTGTACATCGATAACTACATCTACAACTTTGATACAGTTTATGTAGACAACTACATCTATAACTTTGATACAGTCTATGTAGACAACTACATCTATAGCACCGACACGGTGTACTACGAGACCATGGTATATGACACCACGTACATAGAGGTTGTCACTACGGAGTACGTGTATATCACTGATACTGTCACGATGACTGAGTATTCTGTTATCACTGAGTACATCGATTGTTTCACCGGACTTCCGTGCGAGGATTTTGGCGGTATGCCGTGTGAGAATTCTGACATCTACATTCCAAATGCGGTGACCCCAAATGGCGACGGGTACAATGACTTCTTCGAAGCTATCGCCGACCCAGAGTGCTGGGGCTCATGGGAGTTCCTCATCTTCAATCGGTGGGGGTCACTTGTTTGGCACGGCACGTCCCCGTATGATGTGTGGTATCCAGACAACGTAGCCGACGGGGTTTACGTCTATAGCCTGAAGGCTAAGAATTCGCAAAGTGCTAAGACCGTGAGTCTTAGCGGCCACGTTACTGTATTTAAGTAATACCATAATTACGGTAACTTTGTTACACAAAACGAAGCCATGAAGATTAGCGAAGACACGCAGGTAACCCTAGACTTGAAGACAATCGCCATTATTATTTTTTTTGTCGTCACAGTTGTGGGTATGTGGTTCGCTCTTCAGGGCGAAATTGAGCTGGCAAAAAAGCTCCCAGAGCCAGAGGTCTCTAGAACAGAGTATGACCTAAAGGATAAGCTTGTGCGTGAGACTATCATGAATACGCAAAAGAAGGTTGAGGAGAACGGTCAGAAGTTAGACCTCATCGAGCAGCGACTTTATGAATTGAGCACAGAAGCAAAAAGACGATGAGACACATTCTTACATTCTTGGCGTTAGCCGCGTCACTATACACTAACGCGCAAATCGCATCAGCCTACGCCACCGGCCCTACGTTCACCATGCTCGGAGAAGAGATTGTGGTAGTTCAAATCAATGCAGAGTGGAACGACCGTAACACGCGCACCGACCTTGAACGCCTTCGTGGGTGTGAGTACAGGTTCGGATATTTAGAAGACCAACCCGAAGCTTTAAAGAATAGTATCTCTGCGGTTCCAGTGGTTGTTATCTACAAGGGTAACCGCCCTTCGTTTCAATTCGTTGCAGACTTGAGCTTCTCTCTTGATACGCCGTTTGAAGAAATTCAGAAGACGGTGTACATGCTAAAGCAATGATTCTTACGTTAGGGTACTATGAAAGACCCTATCCACCTTTGCAACGTTGTCTTGTTTGACGGCAAGGCCAAGAAAGAATACCGCCTGACAGATGTCGTGCTAGCTGGCAACGACAAGAATCTCATCTGGGGTTCGGACATCCACAGAGACAGGTTGATAGAATTGGCGTTTAAGTCGCCGGCTCGAATCAGAAATCAGAAGGCTAACCTTAGTCTGTACATCAAGAGCATTGACTTCCATACCCCGTTAGGGTATTCTAATTACGATTGGGGTCTCACGAAATAAGTATATTTGCCTTATGCAATACAAGCGGGCAAGTAAGGGCACCATGGTAAACGGTGACCCAACAAAAAAGAAGAAGGTCACCAAGGAGTCCGTGTACGAGGACATGGTGCAAATCATGGGGAAGGAGTTCCCTGATGTCGCTATCCCAGAAGAAGCAATGAAGGGATACGCTATGACGTACCTCCTGTCTGGGTTGCGCCCAGAAGCTATTGACCAAATCAAGGCCACGGAGAAAAAGAGGCAGAGGAAGGGATTGCCCGACACATCTTCCAAGCAATGAAGACGGCAAAGAAGTCACAACGCCCCAAGCTCAAAGTTTCATCTAACAAGGTAGCCGTCCCGCCCCCGTCCGGATACCATTGGATGGAGGAGCAGGGGCGTTACTATTTGATGAAGGGTGACTATAAGCCGCACCCCGGAGCCGTAGAGGAAGCGAAGTTTAAAGTCGCGAGCCATGGGTCGAGTGAATAGTTTCATTCGAGGCTCTAAGAAGCACGATACGGATTTGCGCAAAGGATAACCTTTTATATTTGTATCATGGAGTATAGAAGATATAGACAAGGCGGCGCACTTGACAGGTTGCGCATGGCTTTCGGCGGTAAAATGGTTTACGCTGCGAACGGAACCGAAATTGACGGAGACCCAAAGAAGAAGCCGGGTAGCCCGTACGAAACCACGCAAGAGACTGTGACTGCTACATACCGAAACAATGAGGGTATGCAGCAAGCAACGACTGCCGGCAAGATTGATGCCTACAACTTTGAACTCCCGGCCTCTGGTCGTCTTGACGACATGGACGACGAGATGAAGCAGACTCTCGTTAACTCACCCTTCGGGAAGCAGTACCTCTCTGGAGAAGGTTCACTTGACGAGCAGTACAACAAATATGCTACTGCTGTTGTTGGTTTCATGAAGAGGAACCCAGACAAGGCTCTTGAGGCAATCAATCAAATGATTGAGTCTGGTAATAAGAACTTCCAAGGTCTCGCTAACTTGTCCGACGCTGAAAAGCTTGAGCGAGCAACTCAATACATGACCGACAAGAAGATTGGTGACTTCCACGGAGCACTCAAGTTCGGTGAAGCTGTAGTTCCTTCAGCTACGTTCTATGACCCTACTGACGATGTGGTCGGTGCTGGGTTTAGAGGAGCCGAGTTTCCAAAGATTTTGTCTGGTGTGGGAGGGAGAACGGTTAAGCCCGGTGACATCTCTCTGTTGGCTGAGGCGGCAGAAGACCAAGGTGTAGACTTGTCGCAAGACAATGAAGCGTCTAGAAAGTTCGTGAATGAATTCATGGACGAGAGAGGCTCTCAACAGCGCGGCCCTATGTATGACGAAGAGGGCAACTTTGCTGATAGAGGAAGGTTTATAGGTGCCGACAACCAGTACTTCATTAATCTAGCAAAGGACAATCTAGCCACAGCGGAGCGAACAGCAGAACAAAAGGCAGCTGAGAGACGTCGCCGAGAATGGGAGAAAGCCAATCAGCAAAAGGCTAACATGGCCTTGGGTGGAATGATTTACAAGAGGCGAGCCGAGAATGGAATCGAAGTAAAGAGTGATGAAGAAGAAACCTCTGCTAAGAGAGGAATCTTCAACACTACCCAGAAGTTCGGCGATGACGGTAAGTACTACGTAAAGACAAGAACCGGCCTCGGTCGCATGCTTTCTAAGTATGACGTCAAAGCCAGCTTTTAATCCAAGATTCCCGGAGCAAACAACGGGTTAGCAAACTCGTTGTTGTTGCTTGGGGCGTACACGGCGTACGGGTCGTTTGACTTGTCGATAAGAATTGTAAATCGACCTCCCTTACGGAGACGCAAGCTTCTTGTATCGTAATCGATTCGAAGCACTACGTAAGCAACGTTATCTCCGCTAACCTTGTTTCTGAGCAGGAGGTGGTGAACGCCGAGCTCATTCGTCAGGTAGTCAAGAGTTGTCTCCCCTTCACTTACAGTGCTGAAGACTACGCTGTCTAATGGGTCGTACAGGTCGTCAACAAATACAACCCACTCCATGCTGTCGTTCTTCGTAGACGACAAGAGGTTGTAGTCGAGGTCAGCAATAATCAGGAAGTGCATGTCTTTCTGAGCAACCAACGCGCTGGGGATGAGCGCAAAAATCAAAAGGATGTTTTTCATAACGAAAGGGGTTTGATGGGTTTGTCTGCCTCTATAACGCTGCACGATTTCGTATATTGCGCTACACCGAAAAAAAATGATTGTTAAGCGCGGAGACAAGTATCAGCTCATCTCACGGAGGAGCAACAGGGTGCTAGGCACACATGATACGGCACAAGATGCATATAAGCAAGAGTACGCCATTAAAAAAAACATGGATGAGGGCGGTGAGGTTGATTGGCCGGAGGAACAGGGGCCGATTACTTTCGATGAACTTCTAGCGCGACAGGTGTACAAGGAATCGCGCGGCAACCCGCTAGCTGAATCACCAGCAGGTGCTAAGGGGCTCGCACAGTTTAGAGACATCACTATCGAGACAATGAAGCAGAAGGGCATGGTCGGTGACGACTTCGACCCATTCAATCCGGAGCACGCTCTCGCCGCTCAACGCGATTACATGAGTGAGCTTATGGCTCGTAGCTGGAACAAAGGCTCTGATGAGGTACGCATGGCAAAAGCTCTAGTGGCATACAACTGGGGGCCGACGGCTACAGTGCGTATGCTAAACCAAGCAAAGGAAGATGGTATCGACATCTACAATTCCCTTGACTGGCTGGAGCGTGCACCTCTTGAGTCTAGCGATTACGCCTTGAAGATTCTCGGATACAACGATAAATTCCTTAGCGAATATGAAGACTACTCAAACCGTTGAGGACAACAACGCCGCTATTCAGAAGTTCTGGGACGAAGTAATCAAAGAGGCCGGTAAAGACAACTACCACTCTGCACGTGCCCGCCGTCGTGCCATGGAGCGGGCTATTAGTAAACTGTCGAGGAAGGCAGGTTTATAGGCTCTCCTCCTTCCAGCTTTCTGTATATTCGTTGGACGAGGAGACGTCCTGACTGGGAAAGTCCCAATCGATTCTCATTACCAAGCCTCTCATCAAACAGGGCGTTGATGTAAACGTCAACACCCTTTCCGTGATGTACTATCTCTATGTACCCTTTTTGTTTCAAGGGGAGCACGGTACGTTCATACAGTTTCTTCCTGCTCTTGCTCAGGGCTTTTGCTATGTGGTTCATGGTAAAGAACTCATAGTCGTAGCAGAACAACAACAGCTCCAACTCAGCCTGCCCTATGTCGTAATTAGCTTTTATGTCCCTCATCACGAGGGATAGCTTTTTGAGGTCATTCCTCTTGACGTAGCGTTTGTTTAGTTTACTGAACTCTCTACCTCTTCTCACCGGATGGTGTCTACTCATTAGCAAGTATATTTGCTGTAAATTTAGAACATGGCTACTCTCGCTGGAACTAGAGTAAAGGATACGTATCAAGGGATGCTTAAAACATCCGACGCATCAGCTCTCACAACATCATTAAAGGTAATCGAAGACGGCTTAGGAAACTCGTCTGCACTCTCATTATCTACATCTGCAGTAAAGGCTTCCACGCTTCAAATCGATAGCGTCACTGGCTCTAGCTCCAGTGACAACGCATTGGTATGGAACTCTACTAGCAAGGCCGTAGAGTATAGAGCATTCCCATCTAATGCGACGGTATCGACAACAGTAGGAGGAACCACAAGCCCAACCATTACTATTGAAGCGGCTGATGCATCTAGTACGACCGTCACGTTTGCTGGGGGTGCTGGTGTGGACTTGAGTCGGAGTGGGAATACGATTACGATTTCCGCTGGCGACACCGCGACCTTGGAGGTTGATGGTCAGATTACTCTCACTTCTAGCGATAGCGGCAAGGTCATCCTTATAGATGCGGCTTCTCTCGCTGGGAGTAACATCATCCTCCCCACTGCCGCTGCTGGTAGAACGTTTGAGTTCCTTATCAAGACGGGCTCCACTACACCGTTCGAGATTAGAACTTCTACTGGCGACCTCTTTTATGGTAGAGCAATTCTTGCAGATAGTTCTAACACTTACGTAGAACACTCTACAGCGGCAGAGTCTTTTGCGGCCACAACAAACATCATCAAGATTGACTCTAACGGAACCACCAATGGCGGGCAGGAAGGAGACAGGATTACCATTAGAGCGGTCGACGCTACGTACTGGTTGGTGTCGGCAGAGCTGACAACATCTGGAAACGCCACCAGTGCTGGTAGCGTCTTCTCTTCTACAGTCACTCCTCCATAATGTCGTAAATTGAGGTCATGGACGACATCCTCAAAAAGGCTATGTTCCAAGAAGTCCACGACGTCATGGAACAGATTGAAGAGATTGCTGAGAAGTACGGCTACTCAGGAGAGCTCGTGTACACTGCGGCATTTGGTGTGATTGAAGAGCAGGGTGAAACGGAGAACCGTTGGAGTCTTGCTTACGGTCACAACTGTAGAGACAACGACGAATTCACAGAGTTCATGACACTTCAGGTAAAAGCGTTTACCGAAGCAGATGAAGAAGAAGAGCCTAGGGGTTTCTCTGGGTTCTCATTAAACTAAGAGATATGAATGTAATCAGAAAGATTGTCATTGGGCCAAACCCCAAGGACGCAATGGCCTATTACGTTGGCATGAAGGCTGGCAGCGGAAAGGTTTGTGCAATCAAAGAAGATGATGCTGCGTTGTACAAATACAACGTAAGAAGATACCACGTTTACTTGGAGGACGAAGATTCAACGTATATTTGGAAGACGGTTGAGAACCAGCCGATTCTAATTGAATACGATTGTAACTTCGAATGAAAGCACTAAGGCACTTTATTGTCAACGTGCCGAGCAAGACCAAAGACACCGTCAAGCTTGGCGATAAAGAGATTTTTCTTGACACACGATTCGACGAGTTTAACCATCGCATTTGTTATGGCCGCGTTGTGTCTGCTCCTCATGTTATCGAGACCGGAGTAAAGGAAGGAGACCTCCTTTTTTTTCATCATCACGTAACGCAGAATGCTACGCTATCGCTCGGTGACGACAACTACATTGTTGTGTACGATGAAGAGAACCCTCGTGGCTCTCATGCTATTGCGTACAGGGACTCGGAAGGGGAGCTTCACATGTTGTCGGAGTGGGTGTTCGTACAACCGATTGAAGACGAGACTGAGGAAGAGGTGACGCCGTCCGGCATTATCATCGACCTCAAGATTAAAGAGCGTCCAGAGAGAGAGGCTGTGGTGGTGTTGCCCCACGACTATCTCAAAGAGCAGGGCGTCGAGGTTGGAGACATCGTCGGGTTCGACTTGGACTCCGACTATAAGATGAAGCTGGACGACGAAAGTATCGTCTACAGAATGAGACTAGATGACCTCAGCTATGTCAAGAAGCAAGCCTGAGTTCACAACCATCGAAGCGGCCAAGCGGCTTATGCTGTCTATGGAGGTTGCCATCAACAATATGATTGATGAGGTTAAGCGTCCGGTAGACCCTGAGGCTGGAGGCAGTGCGCGTAAGGCGGAGCTTCAGTCCATCAAGCAGACGGCTATCGACTGCAAGGAATTGCTGGTAGAGCGTCAGCGTCTAGAGCAAATGGTAAAGGACTTACAATCAAGTGGAAGCATCGAACAGGCCAAAGACTATAGTGGCGGGTTCGCTGAAAAATTCTCTAAATAAATGGCAAAGCAAGTAGTAGGCGTTTACGTCAAGAAGAACAAGAACAAGCGCAAGGGTGTGCACTCTAAGTGCAAGACGTCCAAGTGTAAAACATCAAAGATGTACAAGAAGAAGTACGTCGGACAAGGAAGGTAATCATGGCTGATTATATCTGTGGGTGCGGAGAACATGAAGAGACCAAGTCGAACGTGTCAATCAAGATGATTAACGAGAGAGTCGTGCACGACATCCAATGTCCGTGCAAACAATACATGGAACTGAAGAACCCAAAATCAGGTGCCCCAAGCTTTAGGAGCAACAAGTGGGGTCAAGTAATGTGATGAGCACGCTGGTAGAAGTTGAAGGCTATGATACCGAAGTTGTTAAGATTTGTCCCAACGGTACAATCGGAGATGTCGTGGACATCGGCGGGGTTCTCATTGGCCTTCCCGAAACTCCGAAGCGAGGCATTGAAGGTGAAGGCTTGGAGGCAGGTATGCAGATGTGGAAGCGACTACCTATGCCTGAAGAGCTGTCCCGTATTAGAAGTATGGATGAGTGGGCAGAGGCACCGAAAGAGTTTCGAGAGAGATTTCATCCATATATCGAAGAGGAGTTTAGAAGGCGTCGTGAGGGTTTTTGGTTTTACAATCAGGGTGTACCTACGTACATTACCGGGCGGCACTACATGCTACTTCAGTGGACAAAAATTGATATTGGGTACCCTTCGTACCTGTCGTTTCAGAGAGACATCTTTCTTCACATGGCTGCGTGCGAAGCTGACCCTCGTTGCATCGGTCAGCTTTATACTAAGTGTCGTCGCTCTGGGTACACTAATATCTGCTCTTCTGTCCTGCTGGACGAAGCTACTCAAGTTAAAGACAAGCTTCTGGGCATTCAGTCGAAGACTGGTAAAGACGCTCAGGAAAACATATTCATGAAAAAGGTAGTGTCGATGTTCCGGCACTATCCGTTTTTCTTCAAGCCTATTCAAGATGGTACAACTAACCCGCGCATGGAGCTGGCTTTCCGCGAACCATCCAAGAGAATCACGAAGAACAACAAGACGACGTATGCGGGTGACGCACTCAACACGGTGCTCAACTGGAAGAACACGACGAACAACGCATACGACGGAGAGAAGCTACACATGCTTTACATGGACGAGGCTGGTAAATGGGAGAAGCCTGCGGACATCAGAGAAGCTTGGCGCATTGAACGTACTTGTCTTATTGTCGGTCGTCGCATTGTTGGCAAGGCTCTCATGGGCAGTACTGTTAACCCCATGGATAAGGGTGGTGAAGAGTACAAGCAACTATGGCGAGACTCCGACCCTTCAAAGCGAAATGCTAACGGTCGCACAACATCAGGACTCTACAGACTATTCATTCCGGCGTACGATGCGCTAGAGGGTTTCTTTGACAAGTTCGGCAATCCAATTGTTGAAGACCCCTCGTCACCAGTGGAAACCCTTGAGGGAGACCGCATGGCCTTTGGTGCTAAGACCTTCTTGAAGAACGAGAGGGATGCTATGAAGAACGACGCGAAGGAACTCAACGAGCTTATTCGACAGTTCCCATTTACTCCCGACGAAGCATTCAGAGATAGTGTCGAGGGTAGTCTGTTCAACATCGGGAAGATTTACGAGCAGATAGAACACAACGATTCGTTGTACCCGTCGCCTGTTGTGCGCGGAAACTTCCAGTGGGCTAATGGAGTAAAGGACTCTAAGGTTATGTTCAACCCCGACCCGCGAGGCCGGTGGTACGTATGTTGGATGCCACCTAAAGACGAGCGAAGCGTGTTGAGGGAAGAGCGAGGAAAGAAGGTTCCTCCAAACGGACATATCGGTTGTGGCGGCGTTGACTCTTACGACCTCGATGCAACGGTCGATAACAGGAGCTCAAAGGGAGCGTGTCATTTGTATAACAAGTTCAATATGTCCGGAGCCAGCAACATGTTTGTTGCAGAGTACGCTAGCCGTCCGCCGATGGCTAAAATCTTTTACGAGGACGTGCTTATGGCAGCCGTGTTTTTTGGCTACCCGCTACTCATTGAGAATAACAAGTACGGTATTGTAAGATACTTTGAATCAAGGGGTTATGACGGATATGTGATGGAGCGTCCAGACCACCTACGGTCTTACGGTAACACGGTAAAGACAAAGGGTATTCCTTCAAATTCTCAGGACGTAATTCAGGCTCACGCATCAGCCATTGAGGACTACGTTCACAATCACGTTGGTCTTGATGAGCAGGGCAATCCGGGAAAGATGTATTTCAATCGAACTCTAGAAGATTGGATTGGATTCAAGATAGACAAGCGAACAAAGTTTGACCTTTCGATTAGTTCAGGACTGGCACTGCTTGCTGCTCAAAAAGTTAAGCCCAAGGTTAAACCGAGTAACTTCGAAGAGAAGGTTTTCTTCCGCCGATACAAGACGCAATGAGGCTCTCCTAGTATGATTATATTTGCACATGAGCCCAAAGAATAATCAATGACCCAAGGGAGTAAAAATAATAAGTACGGGAATTTCCCAGACCCCTTTGCGTCACCAGAAGAAAAGACGGGTAGTGCTTATGGTCTAAAGTTTGCAAAAGCGATTGAAGGCCAGTGGGGTCATGGTGAAGACCAAACGTCTCTGTTCCGCAGACGTATGTACGATTTCGAAAAGAATCGTGACTACGCCAACGGCACTCAGGACACTTCTGTGTACAAGCAGATTTTGAATTCCCTTGACCCGAACAATGGTGACGGGAGTTTGCTGAATCTAGATTGGAGCCCAGTTCCAATCATTCCCAAGTTCGTGAAGGTTGTGGTGAACCGCATCCTTTCACGAAAGCCTTACCCTTCGGTCGAGGCTATCGACCCCATTAGTAAGGGCGAGAAAGATATGGCTAAGGCAGAGGTCGAAGCTTCAATCCAAGACAAGGACTTGTTGATGGAGGCTAAGGCTATGGGCCTCACCCCTCGTATCGACCCAGACATGTTGCCCGACTCTAGCGAGGAAGCTGAAATCTTCATGGAGCAAAACATGAAGACCAATGCAGAGATTGCTTCACAGCTCGGAATCGCGTTGACCTTAGACTGGAACGACTTCGACCAGAAGGTGTATAGACGAGCGGTAGAGGATTTGGTTGTCTGCGGTATGGGTGTAGTCAAAAGAGAAAACGACCCTAACTACGGAATCACCACGAAGTACATTGACCCAGCTTTCTTCTTGCACAGCTACACCGACGACCCAAACATGTCGGACATCGTCTATGCTGGTCACATCAAGAGGATTAGCATTCAGGAGCTGAAGCGTCAAGCCGGAGACCAGATTACTGAGCAGCAGTATGAGGAGATTGCTCAGACGGTAATGCACAAGAACTACAACGACACCTCTGTGTTTCACAACAGAGCGTACGACAGAAACTCCCGCAGGTACACCTACGGTTACGACGACTACTTGATTGACATCATGGATTTCGAGTTCCTGTCAGTAGACTGTGTGTACTACGAAAGCAAGGAGTCGCAGTTCGGAAATACGGGATTCTACTTCAAGGGTAGTGATTACCGTATGCCACAGAATTCTGTGTACGGCAGAGAGCCATACAAGATGGAGAACCAAACCATCTACGGCGGTTCTTACGTCTATGGCACGAACATTCTTTACAACTACGGGATGCAGAAGAACATCCCGAAGAACGTTCACGACCTTACGAAGGCGCGTCTTTCATACAGCGTTGCTTGCACAAACCTCCGGAAGATGCAGCCTAAGTCCATTGTGTCTGGCGTCATCGGGTTTGCTGACCAGCTTCAGCTCACACACCTCAAGATTCAACAGGCTGTCGCTAAGGCCAAGCCTGACGGCATCTTGGTTGACATCGAGGGATTGGAGAACGTACAGCTTGGACGTGGAGGGGAGTTGCAGCCATTGCAGATTCAGGACATCTACGAGCAGACGGGTGTCTTCTATTACAGAAGCAAGAATCCAGAAGGTGGATTCCAGAACCCGCCAATTCGTTCTATCGAGAACAACATCCGCAACATCAACGAGTACATTAATCTGTACAACCACTATCTCAGGATGATTCGTGACGCCACGGGCATCAACGAGGTTATGGACGCTAGCACTCCGAAGGGCGATGCTCTCGTCGGCGTGCGTCAGCAGGCGTTGGCTGCGGGCAACAACGCGCTTTACGACATCACAAACGCAAGCATTGTTCTCTACAAGAGAGTGTGCGAAGACATCGTTAAGTGTCTTCAGGTTATGCCAGTAGACTCAGTGTTATATCGAGTGTACTCTAAGGCAATAGGAGAAAGCAGCATGGAGATTCTCTCTAGCTTTGAAGACCTGCCTATGTACAACTTCGGTATTCGGGTGGTACAGGAGATGTCTGATGAGGATAGAATGTTCTTGGAGCAGAACGTTCAAGCCACACTCGCACAAAAAGAGATTGACCTTGAGGACGCCATGGCCGTTCGTCAGGTCAAGGACATCGACCAAGCGCAGCGACTCTTGACTATCAGACGCAAGAAGCGTATCGCAAAACTTCAGCAACAGCAGCAAGCCAACATCCAAGCGCAGGCTCAGGCTAACGCTCAGGCGGCACAGCAGGCTATGCAAGCTGAAGTTCAGAAGATGCAGATGGAGGCGCAGATTGAAGCACAGAAGATTCAGCTCAAGGGTCAAGTCGAGGTACAGGTTGCTTCCGCATTGCACCAGATGAGAAAGGAGCTGGAGATGATTCGGGCTCAGGCGAGCTTAGGCTTCAAGTCTGACGAGAAGGAGTTCAGAGAAAAGATTGAAGTCCTGAAGGAAGACAGAAAGGATGAGCGTATTGCAAAGCAGGCTGTGGAGCAATCGAAACTTATCTCACAAAGACAAGGCATGAGGGGTGAGCTGGAGAACTCCGGCGCATCGAATAACCAAGACGTAATCAACGAGCTTTTCGGAAATGGCTAACGCAATTAATCTAGACACAGCCAAGCGTGTAGACATCACGTGCAGAAAGGGCGATACGTTCTTGCTTGACTTGGACATCACCAATGACGGCGGTACGGCAATCGACCTGACCTCCTACACCTTTAAGATGGAGGTAAGGACTAGTGACACTTCTACTGGAGGTGAGGCAGATGCTGACGTCATTCTGACTACGACAGACTCTGACAACAGTGAAGGGAAGCAAATCGTTGTTAATACGCAAGATGCTTCTGGCAATCTAATATTCAGGGTCAACGCTACTGATATGGCCGGAGTAGAGTCCGGCTTGTACGTGTACGATATTCAGGCAAGCGTCTCGTCGGTTGTTACGACTTGGTTGTATGGAACATTCAAAATCAATGAGGACGTTAGCATCTGATGGAGGTAAACTTTACACTGAGCAGTGGCCCGTCTCTCTCCCTAACAAGAGGTAAGAATACGGGGGTTTCGTTTGTAGTGGGCAAGGGTCTTACTGCGACGATTTCCCCTGTCGCGACCATTTCGGTTACCACCATCTCGGACATCTCTATCACGAATGTTCAGGATGACGACATCCTACAATACAACGCAGAGACAGGTTATTGGGAAAACGTACAGCCTACAGCTACAGAAGCCGATGGCAATAACGTAACTCAAACCGTAAAGAACGTCTCTGGTGGTGAGCTTTTAAAAGGGACTCCAGTACATGCTGTTACAGACGCTAACCCCTCTGGTCAGTTAGCGTACGTCATCGCTGCTCGTGCTGATACGCCGTCCGCGATGCCAGCTACGTTCGTCCTTAACGAAACCATTGCTAACGAAGCAGAGGGTGAGGCTTTGGTTGTTGGCTTGATTCAAGGTGTCGATACGTCTGCGTTTGCTGCTGGTGATGTCGTGTACGTCGGCGAGACCGGAGGGTATACAAACATTAAGCCTACTGGCGACAACCTAATTCAGAACCTCGGTGTTGTACTCAAGTCTCATCAGACTAGCGGTAGCGGCATGGTGTACGGCAGTGGCCGTAGCAACGACGTGCCAAACCTGCCAGAGGGTAAGTTCTTTATTGGTTCATCTACCAATACTCAAGAGTCAGCTTATACCCTGCCAACCGCCGATGGAACGTCAGGCCAAGCATTGACAACTGACGGTAGTGGTACGCTGTCATTCAGCGATATTGACGTAGACCTTACGATTCAGAACGCTATAAACATCTCGAATCTAGATGCTGCGTTCTCGCACATGACCACGCCCATTACCGCTGGTACATCAATCGAGGCTGTGCTTCGAGACATGCTTGAGAAGTACAACATCACGACGATTACACTCAGCCAAATCAAAGCTGCGTTTCAGGGTACGGATGGTAACTATGGTGCGACTTCGAACGTGTCAAGCCTCGGAACCAGAGAGGTCGGGCAGGGAGTCAAGGTTGACGGATTCACGTTCTCTATTGCGGATACTAGTCAGACGGCAGACACTTCCGTGCTGTTCAAGATTGGAGGGTCTACGGTTCAGAGTGGAATCTCTGATACGGCGGGTACAGTTACGCTGTCTTCTGCTAATACTCAAGACCCCGGCACGGCCACGTCGGTAAAATACAGGGTTGAAGCCACGGACAATGGCAGCGGCACCAACAACACCATCTGGGCTGAGAAGAGTGTGACGTGGTACTACAGGGTAAAGGTTGGCGCATCTTCCACTGGTACGGTTACAACCAATACGCAAGCTCAGTCGTTGTATGACGGGCTTACTACTACGGGGGCGTACGACGATGTCAAGCCGAACACCACGTTCACAACGAACACGTCGACGGCGATGAATACGTCGGGCAACTACACATACATTATCTACCCAGCATCCTTCACTGAAATCACTTCAATTATTCAGGGCGGGTCTATCCCTGTGCTTGGGGCATTCACTGACCTCGGCGACTTCACAATACAAAATCAGTACGGTGTTTCTGTCTCATACAGCATCTACAGGAGCAATATCACACAGGCTTTTGCAGATAACACAACCCTAGAAATCGCGTTCTGATATGGCTATTAAGTATCCAGACTTTCTACAAAACAACAACCCCAATGCAGTTCTCATCGACGCGACGGAGAACCAGACTAAGGGGTTTGGGTTTTTTGCGGATACTAGCGAAAGGGATGCGCTTGCTGCTGCATTGCAGGTCACGGGCTATCTCGCCATCGTAGGCGTCACGCCGTACGTATACCAAGGAGGCGGGTGGACGAATGCAAGCAACTGGGTAGAGATTGGTGGTGGTGGACTAGAGAACGTTGTAGAAGACCTGTCGCCTCAGCTGGGCGGAGACCTAGAGGTGAATGGGTTTTCCATTATCTCCGCAATCACAAACGAAGACATCACCTTCACACCAAATGGTACTGGTAGCATAAACCTCGACGGAACCATAAAGTTTAAGAGGTTCTCTGAGACACCACAAGCCTTTGCGGGCGGGATGTATGCCGATGATTCCGACAACCTATACTTCGGAGTTTCGGAATAAAGTTCTTTATTATCTTAGCACCGAATAACATCACAACAGAACCATGGCAACTTGGAAAAAAATAGCACTAGAGACAACCGCAGTTTCTTTTAGTGGACTTACGCTTACTGGCCTTTTAAGCCAAACTGGCGAGACTACGGCGCTTATGATTAACGGCTCGAATGTAGTCGGAACGAGAGACCTCGGTAGTAACGCCTTTACGGACACGTCAATTCCCACAACCCTCAACGACCTTACAGACGTTAGTGCAGGTAGCCCTGCTGGGGGTAATTTTATCGTATACAACGGAACCGACTCGTTTGATGCAATAAGCATGAGCGGTGACGTCACCATGTCTGAAACTGGTGCTACAACAATTGGCAACGACAAAGTTACTACTGCGAAAATCGCGGGTGCTAACGTAACGAACGCAAAGCTGGCCTCTAATGCGGTTCAGAACAACGTTATCGATAATGGTGCCATTTCGGGAATCAAGATTACTGATGATACAATTGCGGAGTCTAAGCTTGATATTCACAACGCCCCAGTTGACTCGTATATTCTGACATACGACTCAGTTAACGGTATGACTTGGTCTTCGCCAGCGGCTGCATCAAGCGACGTAGATGTTAGCGTCAGTAACCTTGAGACTCGTCTCGGTCAGATTGACAGTAATATCACCATCGGTAACTCCGACACGGTACAGGTAACCATTGCTGGTAACCTCGTGGTTAGCGGAACCACAACGACCGTCAACTCCACCGAGCTTACTGTTGCCGATAAGATTATTACGGTAGCTGAAGGTGGAGCCAATGCAGCTACGGTAGGAACGGCTGGTATGGAGGTGGACGTGTCTAACGCTACGCAGAATCCTTTTATCGGGTTTGCTGATGGTACCCAGCTCGGCGAGTTTGTGGTGAAGAAAGAGGGCTCAGGTACGGCGTATCCGATTTCTCTTATGCAGTTTTCAACATCAGCTCCAACTGGTTCAGATAATAGCGCTGGCGTTGGAGCACTCCACTTTAACACCTCCACCGGAGCCCTGTATGTTAGAAGTTTATAATGGGTATCTTAGATAAGGGCAGGGTTGCTGGTGCTACAAACACAGACACCCTGAATCAGCAGGAACTTACCTTTGTACTCAAGACAATTCACTCTTGCAAGTTCGACGGTAAGGATGTACTTTTACTGGCGGATGTAGTTAGTAAGCTACAGAACCAGCTGAAGGCGAAATAATTAAACACACACTATAATGAAACTTGATATTACAGAAGTACACTTCTGCAAAGCTGCTGTAGAGTCCGTGAATGTAAAAGCCTCTGATGCCCGCGTTGTTGCGTCGCTATTAGATAAGCTTGACAAGGAGTTTGAGAGACTCCAGTCCATCGAAGAAAAGAAGGCCACATTCCAAGAATGATGTAGTGGTTGCTTCGTAAATTAGCACCCTATGGCAACTTGGAAACGAATACTTACTACAGACGATGCGGTAACAAATACCAACCTAGGTACTACTGACCTCACGTCTGCGGATGCCGCAAGGGTATTCAAGCTTGCGTCTGGCACTGCTATTCTTGGATTCCAAGACAATAGCGGTAACAATATACTTAGCCTTGCCACGGTGTCCGGCGGCACCCATGACGCAAGAATATACGGGGGGCTATCTATCTACGCTGACGCTGCATCAAATCAGGGCTCTTTAAAGCTCTTCGATGCGTCTCCGGGCTCTAATTACGTTGCGCTGAAGGCAAGCTCTTCAGCGACCGCAGACTACACGCTTACATTCCCTACTGCCGGCCCCGGTGGAACTAAGATTCTACAGTCTAATTCGTCTGGCGTGTTGTCATGGATTGACACACCATCTAGTGGCAGTGGAGTCACCATCAACAACAACACCAACAACTACGTCCTAACAGCGTCAGGAACGGCAAATACGATTAACGGTGAGGCAAACCTCACGTGGTCTGGAAGTAGGCTTGATGTAACCGGAGCGATTCAGTTTGGCGGCGATGCAGACATAAGGCATGGAGTTCTGTTCGATGGTAAGGACTCCGGAAAGTATCAGACAACAGCAGGCATTTCTGCTGGCGACATCATAGGCATCCCTAAGACTGCGTCAATTACAGCCTTTAGGGTCTACACTATTGGTGGCTCAACTGGGTATGCAGAGTTGATTGATGCTTCAGCTTCATCGACAAACATTGATAAGCTCGCATTGATTTGCGCAAAAACGGCAACAGCGGGAAGAGACTTTTATGTTAGAGGTATGCTTACAGTTCCCGTATCGGATGTGGAGGGAACGTACACCAACGCCGCAGGAGACAGATTATTCCTCAGCACATCAACGGCTGGTAAGCTGTCTTTGACGGCCCCGTCTTCTGGTTATCAGCGAGTGATGGGGTACATGATTACTGTGTGCACGATTTCATCAAACAGCTACTACGTCATTTGGTTTGACCCGTCACCAGAATACATCAGGCTCTAATAATATGATGTGTTATCATGCCACAAATCTCATACTATAGCGGAATAGACATGGCGAGTATTCAAAGCATTAGCGGCGTCGATGCGCCATCTGGAGGGGGGTCTTCCGTTCCCGCGTCAACAACTGGAATCCTATACTACGGTGGTATCTCTGGAGGTCAGTACCCTGTTGACGTTCGTTCGGTAAATGAATACCTGCCATCTATTTATGCGTATCAGCTGTCGAGCAGGACTGACTTTGTAGACATTAAGTTTAGCTTTGGCGGAGCGTTCGCGCTGACATCTGGTGGAGACCTGTACTCTGCTGGTGGAACCAACACGTCTTACTTAGGGCGGTCTTTCACCAATGCACCAGCTGACGAGTTTCATGTTTCTCTTACTGGCGTCTCGAAGTTTGCCCCTTTCAACAATGGCTGTTGGGCAATAAAGACGAATGGTACGCTGTGGTGGTGTGGTGCTGCAAACAGCATGATTAACAGCTCCGGGTCTGGACAAGCAACGACAACAGCAAGCCAGACGTGGTTGCAGTACGGCACTGACACAGATTGGATTGACATTGTTGGTAACGGAGTGGAGTATCCGTACTCGTCCCTTGCAATCAAGGGCGATGCGGCTAACCGACAGAGATACCTGTATTCTTGTGGGTACAACAATTATGGTGTCACTGGCCTTGGATTAGCTAGCGGCGTTACTTACAACTGGACGAGGGTTAAGGCAGATGCGTCAAATGATTTTGCCGAGGATGTCGTGAACATTTCCATGGGGGTTCGTGGCAGCATGTGCGTAACCCAAGATGGAAAGATGTATTGTTGGGGCGAGGCCAATGAAAGTGGTCAAGGAACAGGCTCAGCAACAGACCAACTGTATCCATATCAGCCAACTATTTACGGCGACTCTGCTCCAGCAACCAACTGGGTGAAGGTGTTCGCTGGAGTCCCAACGATATTTGCTATTAACGAAGACGGAGAGCTGTACGGCTCCGCAAGAGTTTCCTATACTGGAGTTAAGCTGTTTGAAGATAACGGCGGATACTTTAAACGCATAGGCAGTCAGACTGGATGGGAGGACATAAGGTTCGCAAACAACTATCAGATTCCAAACCTCACATACAAGAGGAATGGTAACTGGTACATTCACGGTGTTTTGAATTCTGGTGATTGGACGCAACGAACTTCATTCCTGAACATTTACCAAGGCATATACACAGACATTGGGATGCCATTGAATGACGCGGACTCCACCAACACGATTCCTAACGACGTGACGCTTGCTGTTCCGTATCTCTCCACTAGCAACGCTTCCAGCCCATATGATTTAGTTGTCATCGCATGATTCGGAATAGTAGAACATATACCGTGTCCTCTCAAGAGGAGCTTGAGCAGACGTGGAGCACACCAGAGCTTCCCAACATGGGATTTGTCTTTAACGAACTCACACTCGACGAGTGCGTTGACAACGGCGACGGAACATGGGAGGCCACTTACGATTCAATCCTTATTCCTGATGGCGGAATGTCGTTTACATATCTGACAGCTGATGGGGAATATACCTACACCGTAGCGGCTGGAGAGTACGGAATTAGGGCGTAACTGGAATTATTATATTTGTAGCATGTCTAGTGCTGCGGAAAAAGCAAAGAGGCTTGGATTCAAGGGTGTCAACAAACCAAAGTTGACTCCTAGCCATGCAACAAAAAAAGCAGCTGTAGTTAGCACCATTGGGCCGGGACAAGAGAATGGCGTGCTCGTTCGGTTCGGTGACCAGAAGATGGGAAACAACTACAGCGCAAAAGCTAGAGCCGCATTCAAAAGCAGACACGGAAAGAACATCGCCCGTAAAGGAAGTGCTGCGTACTGGGCGAATAGATTCCTTTGGAAAGCAGGGGGCCACAAGAAGGCTCCGCCCAAGGGTCAAGAAAAGAAATTCAATTAATAGGAAATGGAAGACAACCTGAAAACCATTATGGCGGACGCGGGCTTTACGCTCACGGATGAACTGCCTACCCAAAACCCAACCGACAATGTTGTGGAAGAAACCATGGCAAGCACTCCTGATGTGCCTGTCGAAAATCAAGGGGTGGCTGAACCAAGCACTCCTCAATATTCTGCGCCTGTGGCAAGCCCTGAAGTCCAATCTTCAGAGCCTGTTCAAGAAGCAGTAACACAAGCATCTGAACCAGCGGAAGACATTGATGTCGACGCAGAAGTCCTCAGGTATCTAAGCGAAAAGCTAGGAACAGAGGTCTCTGGGTTTGACTTCTTGACTAACGCTATTTCAAATAAACCCGTTGAAATCGATGAGCGCGTAGCTGCAATCAACGACTTCGTTACCAAGACGGGACGCAGCCCAGAAGACTGGTATAAGTACCAGCAGTTGAACCCAACCGAAATGGATGACGTCACTGCTGTGCGAAACCAAATGGTGATTGAGCATGATAATCTGTCTATGGAAGAGATTAACATGTTGGTCAACAACAAGTACAAGCTGGATGCCGACCGTTATGACGATAACGAAGTTGCTCTTGCAAAGCTGCAACTCAAGATGGACGCGGAATCAGCACGGAAGTCTATTGCCGAATTGAGAGACGGGTACCAGCTACCTGTTAATGAAAGAGGCGAAGCCCAAGTGCAATCCCCCATTACTGAAGACTGGGTTCGTACGATGACTGCTGAGGTCAACGACTTCGATGGTCTTGTCTTTAAACTCCCTTCTGGTGAATTTACCTACGGGATTAAGGACGACTACCGCAAGTCACTCATCAGCAAGAATTCACGACTAGAGGAGTTCTTCGACGACTACGTAAACGATGGAGGGGACTGGAACTTTGAGAAGCTGAATGCACACCGCGCGGTCATTGACAACATTGACAGCATAGTGCAATCTGTATACCAACAAGGACTGAGTGATGGGCAACGTAAGGTTGTTCAGAACGCAGCCAATATTAGTAATCAGACTGCTCAAAGAGATACGTCTCAGCCTCAGACAAGTAGCCTAGATGAACAGATTCTGAAAGCCTTCGGGGGAACAAACTCTCTCACTTTCAAATTCTGAAAACTTAAGAAATCATGGCTTTTTCAGCTAGCATTAACACGGGTAACTCCAACGACGGATTTACCCCCAAAGGGGTTAAGAACTCTTTGTTCAACTTGGCCGACCCCACCAAGTACACTTCTCTCTACGACTTCATCAACACGGTGAATGCTCCTGACGTGCGTGCTCAACTCATCAAGCAGTACGGCGACCAAGGTATCACGGGCTTCTTGAAGCTCACTGGTGCTGTGAACGCTGCCGGTACCGCTGACGAGGTGACGTACTACGAAGAGGCTCGCTTGCACCAAGGGCAGCTCATCAATGGTGCTGTTACTGCTGGCACGGAAATGACCGTTGTCACTGATGCCGATGCCGGCGCAGATGACGCAGGTGCACTCGTTGTTCGTGTGGGCGACATCCTCTTGAACCCAGCCGACGGTAAGCGTATGTACGTTACCGAAATCATCGCTACGGGTAATGACGCTGGAAACAGCTTCAAGGTGAAGACTTTGGACGGTGTTGCTCCTGCTAATAATATCGCCGACAACACGGTTTTGCCTATCGTCGGTAACATGTTTGCTCAGGGCAGCGACCAGCCAAGTCGCTTCTTGCAGTCTAACGTTGTGAGAAGAAAGAACGACTACGCTATCGTGAAGGAGATTTACGAAGTGAGCGGTTCTCAAGCTACCAACATTGGCTACATCGACCTCGGTGGTGGTGACTACAGATGGTACATCAAGTCTGAGGCTGACACCCGTCAGCGTTTCTTGGACAAGCGTGAGATGACCATGTTGCTCGGTGAGCAGACTACTGCTATCACGGGCGTGAAGGGTACCGAAGGTTACTTCTCTGCAATCGAAGACAGAGGTATCGTTACCAACGAGACCGTCGACCAACTCGCCGACTTGGATGCTGTCGTTAAGCAGCTCGACAAGCAGGGTGCTCCTGCTGAGTACGCTATCTACGCTAACACCGAGCAGTTCTTGAAGTTCGACGACATGTTGGCTGCCATTAATACTGGTGGTGGTTTGACTGCGTCTTACGGTGCCTTTGGCAACAACAAGGACATGGCTGTGAACCTCGGATTCCAGTCGTTCGGTCGCGGAGGATACACGTTCCACAAGCATGCATGGAAGTTGTTGAACGACCCCACGCTCTTGGGTACTGATGCTATTGCTAAGTCTGTGGCTGCCGGCGTTATGATTCCTATCACGAACGTTGTCGACCCACGTAGCGGTAACAGAGCTCCTGCGTTGGAGATGAACTACAAGTCCACGAACGGCTACAGCCGTGAGATGGAGCACTGGGTAACCGGTGGTGGCGTTCTCGGATTCACGAACGACACGAAGGACTTGGCTCAGTTTAACTACCGCTCTGAGTGCTGCTTGGTGACTCGCGCTGCAAACCAGCACGTGTTGCTCAAGAAAACTGCATAATTCTGATGCGTAATGCGGGGGAGGGAATCGGCCCTCCCCTTCATTACACCCGTGTGAAATTCAATCTCATTCAATATGACACAGCAAATCAAGAGGGCAGCGGGTCGTCCTCCAAAACAAGCTCCCGCACCGGTTGTGAACACGCAGCCCACAGCAAAGAAGACCAAGGTTAGAAGACAGCTTCCTGACGAAAGCAAGCTCCCTCAAGTTTACCAGATGGTTGGTAATAAAGGCGGCATCTACTTTAGGCTTCGCAGCAAGAACGTAAACATCTTTGATGAAGAGTCTCGAACGGTAAGGCAGATTAGATACTGCCCCGGAGAGCGTTCTATTTATGTTGACGAGCAGTCAGACGTGGCGGTTATCTCTCACGTCGTGTTTGATAATAAGATGCTCATTGTGCCATTCGACAAGCCGAATCTTAGACAGTTTTTGGAGCTTCATCCTGACAACGTTCAGAATGGTGGTAGCGTGTTTGAGCTGGCTAACAGAGAAGCCGATAGCGAGGCTGAACTCGAAAACGAATTTGCGGTAACGGACGCCATCACCTTGATTAAGTCAAGAGACATGGATGAGCTGCTCCCCATTGCAATCGCCCTAAACATCAACACCAACCAGAAAGACCTTGCCATCAAGCGTGCTTTAGTTCAGCAGGCCAAGTCGAATCCAGAAAAATTCATGTCATTGTTTGACAGCCCTCTGGTTATGGCTCGTTCTACGGTGTCGCAAGCATTTGATTTTCAAATCATTGACGACAGAAACGGTGCTGTTGTTTGGTTCGATACAGGAAAGTTGATAGTTTCTGTACCTGTTGGACAGGATAAAGTACAGGTTATGACTAGATTTGTGCTGACTGACAAAGGCTCAACTGTCCTGTCGGAGCTGGAACGCCAGCTGGCAGAGATTGCTTGACGGTCTATCATACTCGAACTAGGGGAAGGGGGGCAACAAAGCCCCCCTTTCTTTTTGAGTATATTTGCTGGAGATTCCCTAACTATGGCAAGTGTTCGAGAGGTTTACAATGCACTAAAGGATATTGCAAACAAAGACCAGCGAGGTTTTGTAACTCCAACAGAGTTCAACTCCTTCGCGCCCATTGCTCAAGCAAACGTCTTTAATGCGATGTTCAAGCGCATGACCAACGTCAACGCAATGAAGAAGCGGGGCATTGACCCCGGTCGCGACAAGTCAGCTATTAAGCAACTACAAGAAGACCTTTCGACGTTTTCAAAGACGTCTCCAGTCATCACTAGGACGCAAGGCGCACACTTCGCGAAGCCCGACGATTTGGCAAGAATCATCTACGTCAAGACGGATGGTTCTCTTTTGCTTGGAACGAATACAGCAATCCCAGTACCCGTTGAGTATGATGAGGAGAAGCTGGAGTACATTCTTAACAGCAACCTAAGCAAGCCAACTGAAACCTCACCAGTTGCATTTCTTGATGACGAGATTGAGGTATACCCTCAAAGCATCAGAAGGATTAGGTTGCGCTACTACAAGCAGCCTGAAGGCTTGAACCCAACTACGGGTGCAAGAACCGCGTCCATGCCCAAGTTCGGATTCACTACGAACAACAACAAGGAAACCTACAACGCCAGCACGAGCGTGGACTTCGAGTTGCCAGAACACTACATCCCAGAGATTGTGGAGGAGATGGCTAGGTTGATTGGAATTAGTCTGCGTGACTCAAACATCTACACGTACGCAGAAACTCAATCTCAAAAGCGGTAATAGATGGCAAGGAACCTAGTAACAGTAGACCAAGTCGTCAATGACTTCGTGTTGACTCTCGACTCTGACGACTACGTGAACAATGCTTCAGACGTAGTCATCAAGAACTTTGCGCTCAGAGGAATCCGAGAGATGGGTTTCGATATGTTGAAGCGCGTCCGCTCTGTTAAGCTGTCAGTGAACAGCAATGACACGGTGACTCTTCCTGACGACTACGTTGACTTGGTTAAGATTGGTGTGGTCAAGAGCGATGGGTTGGTGTACGTGTTTGGAGAGAACAAGAACATCAACTACTCACAGAAGTATGACAGCGATGCCGCTGGAAACTTTATCGATTCAGATGGAGATGGCATCTATGACAGAGTAGAGGCTAAGACTGGAGGCACTAGCAGCGGTGTCTTCGGCGATGACGATTACGTTGTGTTCAGCAACTACATCTACCAAAACAACATCGGTCAGATTTACGGACTGGGTGGTGGGTACTACGAAGGTGAGTACAGATTGAATCACGACCAGAATCGCATCGAGCTCTCCGGCGTTCAGCACTCGGAGGTTGTCATTGAATACATCGCTGACGAGGCACGCTCTGTATCTCCCACCGTACAGGTGGAGGCTGAAGAGGCTCTTCGCTCCTACATCTACTACAAGCTCATCGAACGCAAGTCAAGCGTGCCTATGGGTGAGAAGGCTAGAGCCAGACAAGAATACTACAACGAAAGGAGAAAGGCCAATGCCAGACTGAAGGCATTCAGTGCTGAAGAGGCTCTCAAGACTATCCGTAAGAACTTCAAGCAATCTCCTAAGTACTAATGGCTATAGATAAGCTTGTACCGCAATACCTCAATAAGGATGAAGACGAGAGGTTAATTAAGCCGTTTGAAATGACAGACGCGCTGAACATTCGCGTGTCTCATGAAGACGGTGGTGACCAAGGGATTGTAAAGAATATTGAGGGTAACACAGCAGTGTCAGCAGCCACCTCATCGGACGCTATACCAAGCTCTGGTGACAACAGGGTTATTGGGGCTGTTCCATGTGAGGCTGGTAAGTGCATCTATTTCTTCCTGTATAATTCTCAGCTGAACCACGGTATCTACCGGTACGACTCAATCAACGACAACTACGTAAAGCTTTACGAGGATTCGGTGCTCAACTTCGAGCGCGATGGATTCGTGAAGGGTGATGTTGTCATCAATCAATTTCAGGAGCACCTCCTTTACTTCACCGACAATCGGAATGAACCTAGGAAGGTGAACGCCACGAGGTTGCTGTATGGAGGATACAACGACCTGATGACTTCAGGCAATGACGAGCAGAAGAACAAGTACTTGACGGTGTGCAAGCAGCCACCACAGGACGTTATCACTTGGACGTTTCAGACCAACAGCTCAGTCAAAGCAAATCACCTGAAGGAGAACTGCTTTCAATTTGCCTACCAATACGTGTATGATGATGGAGAGGCGAGTGCAATATCTGCTTACTCAAGCTTAGCTGTAAGCAGCACAAACCTTGCATTCAACTCAGCAGCTATTGACTACTTGGAGTCATACAATAATGAACTTAGACTGACCGTGACTAATTCGGATGGGCCAGTAAAGAAGATTCGAGTGTTTGCTAGGCGCAATAATGACGGAGCATTCCAGAAGATTCACGAACTTGACAATGACCCAACGCAAGCTCAGCAGTCTTTCGTGTTCCGTAACGACAAGGTGTACTCATACATCTCCAACGAAGAAGCGAACAAACCATACGATGCCGTACCCAGAGCAGCGATGGCACAGGCTATCTCGAACGGCAGGCTGATTTACGGCAACTACATCGAAGGTTTCGACAACCTTGCTAATACGGACGTGTACAACTATCCTGTGTACCACCCAAACCTTCAGACAGGTGCGGAAGTAGATTTTGAGGTAGTTGATAGCGAGCTGATGAACGAGACAGTGGTCTATTCAGGCAATGGTTCAAATGAGTTTTGGGAGAATGCTAGGTCTTATTATGGAGGTACTTTAGCCAAGGGATTCCTTGTAAATAACAGCTACACTGCTGCCAGATTCGGTGATGCAACAACAAACGGTGTGTCGTTTGACATTGACCTTAGCGAATTCCCCATAGGGGGTATTAACGCTGTAGGCGTATGCTCTTTCGACATCTCTCTTGGTTGTGACAAGATTGGTTTTGCTGCTGACATTAACAGTAATGCATCTAACACCCGTATAACTGTAAATGCTGCAACATATGATGAGAATGGAGATGAGATTCATAGTCAAGCTCTCTTCATTCTAGACCCGGAAAGTGAACAGCAAGCTTTAGGAAACTTAGTAATGTCTTCTCCTTGCCAGTTCGTTCATCAGTTCTCTACGGTTCCTTATGCTACCGTTAGTGAGTTCGCATCCGTGCTGGTCAACGAGATTAATAATAACGCCCCGCAAGCATCAGTAGGACTGAACCCAAGCTCGACAAATTATGGACAGCTGTTAGGAGCTACTGTTATGTTGGCCGGTACGACTGGTGCTCAATCCTCTCAGCCAAATACGAATGAGGCTGACCGACTTATTGCTTGGATGTCAGGGACGGGAAACTTCAAGCTTGTAGCATCGTATAATGAAGCCGCTCAAAAAGTTACATGCAAGGCTGTTTGTACTGGTGTCGAATTATCTGCAGACACTGTTGTTGCCCCGTATCATACATTAAATTCTGGTACGGTTACTGGAAATGATTTTGTCGCTGCATCTGACATAAGCAATCCTGACTACCAGCAAGCGCAACGTGGAGGTTGCCTTGGACTTGCTGCATACCACATATACTCAGGCTCTCAGGTGAATGCAGTGATAAGCTCTCAGGAGAATGCAAGCGGATACAGACTGAGAGACTACAGCATTAATAACGGGGCGATTCGCTCGTACTGGACTAACTACACGCTTCAAAGCTCAACTGTTGACTTTTCAGCTACAGACGGTGAAGCTGTAAGCTCTTTCAAAGCTGGTGCTACCCATGACTTCGGTATCGTATACTACGATGACAGGAACAGACCGTCAGGTGTTCAGCCTATAAAAGAGAAGTACGTCAAGCACTTTGGCGAAAACCGACAAGGCAACAACGGGAGAACGGAGATAGACTTGAGAATCTTACACGACCCGCCGACATGGGCGAAGAAATGGGCTCCTGTGTACTCGAAGAATACTTCGTATGATAAGATTCTGCAAGTTGTTGTGAACGAAGCAGCAACCGGAAAGCAGACAACATTTACAGACATTCGTTCAAACGATGGCACGAAGACAAGACCGATTACTCAGGGACTAGAACAGGGGACTAACGGTCAAATCTTCATATCAATGAGGGGGCTTGAGGGGAAATCAAACTCATACCGAGATTTCAAAGGAGCTAAGCTGTCGTATCAATTTGCCGAGGGTGATGTGTTGCGTGTGCTTCAATACGAAGACTCAGACGGGAACATCCAGAGACCTCTTCACGAGTTTGTCATCACATCATACAAGTATTATAGCGACGACGACCAAAACCCAATCAGGCTTAGCGATATTAGCGATGAGGATGACGAAACAAACTACAGACGTACTGGCTGGTTCCTTACTGTAAGAGACAACAACATCCCCGGATTCTCTCGCGCTGATGTTCTTCTTGGAAAAGACAAGTTTAGCCAGAACTGCTTGGTAGAAATCTGTACACCAAAGAAGGAGTCTACTGAGGAGTCTCGCATATACTATGAGCTGAAGAAGCAGTACGATGTCATTGAGGTGGGAGGAGTAAGAACTCACGCTGGCGATAGGTCTAACAGTGTCTCTCCAATCTTCGGCATCAACGTAACCGGAACAAACACCTTCAAGTCTGCACATCGACTGTACTTAGGTGACAAGATTATCACGGCTAACTCTAATGTATTTGTAGCTGGGATTAGACCGTTAGAAAGCGGAGAGTTCGCGTACAGCATTTCTGATGGAAGTTCGTTCTCTCAAACCGACATAGCGGCTACTGGCCTCGTTAGTGCATCAATATCAACCACCGTTGGTAGCAGCAATAGCATACACAAAGGAGTCGTTACCTTAACAACGGGTGATGTATTCATGAGAATTAGAGAGCAACTAAGCAATCCTCAAGTTGATTTCACCCCGTCAGGAGACAACAGTGTAACCTACCTTTACAACCCCACCATACCAGACAACCAGCTGTACAGGAAGTGGGTGGTAGAGGATGAGTCGGTTAGCGATTTCTTTGATTCAAAAGCATCTAGCATTGGAAGGCCGTTCATCGAGACCCCAGACCAAAAAGAAATCAGGAGACACACGGCTGTCACTTACAGTGCTCCGTTTGCGTCTGACTCTTCAATCCTGAGCCTGTCTTCATTCAACCCTGTACTCTATCCATACAAAGACTACAACTCTAAGTATGGGGCTATCTGCTTCTTGGTTGACAAGGGCGAAGGTATGCTTACCATGCAGGAGAAAAAGGTGAGCTCAACCCCCATCGGAAGACAGCTTATTGAAACATCTGGGGATGGAATGCTTGTAACCAGCACCAACGTCCTAGGTAATGAAACCTACTTTGCCGGTTCATTCGGCCCCGGACTAAACCCGGAGTCTGTCGTCGAGCGGTTTGGTGTCACGTATTTCTGCGACATGGATGCTGGTAAGGTGTTTGCCCTCTCAAGTAATGGGATTGAACCCATAAGTGACAAGAGTATGAGTTCATTCTTTGAGGGCTTGTTTGCTGAGTTGCTACTCAGGGATTCCGTCCCTAGGATTCCGTGTGGTATCGACCCAGAGAATGACGAAATTCTAGTTACAACAGAATCGCAAGATGTGAACGACATCATTATTGATGGTGACACGGTGGGCGATGTGCAGAAACCACCAACCAATGCGAGGGTGTCAAACCCATCCGGAAAGGTGAAGCCGGTTTATGGTAGTAACAATATGATGACTTGGGACAATGACTCGCTTATATGGAGTGATACAAATATCACACCTGTGTCATACCTTCCCCAATGGGACAGCTTAGGGGGGTCAATCATGTTCGTCGATAAACTCACTGAGCGTGGCTCGGTATTCGTTGACCCAAGTAGTAGGCTTAGTACCTCTGATGTTGAGATTGACATCCTGACTTCCGATGGCAAGTATCGTGGAGTTGGGTTAATCAATAATGTTGACGGTTCTATTTCCTTCCCAGATACGCTAATTAAGTTTGGTACTTTATCTGATACGTCGGTAAATATATCCGTTACGGATGGGCTGGATGACGATGGTAATACAGTGGCGTATAGCACCACCAAAGGATACTGGATGAGCTTATACTCATTCAACCCAGAGATGTATGCGAACCTTCATAATCGCTTCTTCTCGTTTGAGAATGGTCAGATGTACAGGCATAACGTCAACAACACTAACAATAACTTCTACGGCACTCAATACAACTCAAGTATTACGATTATATCTAGGGTCAACCCATCCATGGTAAAGGTGTACAATGCTATTAGCTTGGAGGGTGATGATAACTGGTCTGCGGTCATCACGAACTCAAGTCAATCCACATCAATTGGTAGTGGGGAGTATGAGGTTAAGGAAGGGCTTCGGTACTCTGTCATTCCAAAAGACACCTCTGGGTCGTCGACCGATTCGTCTGGGTCTAACAAAGTGGTGCTTGGAGAGGTTGCTAGCGTTAGTGGAAACACGGTGACGTTTACGTCAAGAATAAGTAACCTTCCGTTTGGACTTGGAGACAGGGTTAACGTACTTTCGGAAAGCTCTGAAACAGAGACAGCTAGGCACATCTCTTCGGTTGACAGTAGAACGTCAATCACGCTTAACGATACGCCGGGAGTCTCTGTTGGTGACACGCTTATTGCTGTGTCCCATAGCTCAATCAACGGAGACCACATGAGGGACTACTACTCAAAAGTGAAACTAACTAATACGAATACGGCTGATGTCGAGCTGTACGCAGTAAACATGGTGTTTACCCCATCGCCACTTCATAACGAACAACAAGAGAACTGATGTCTTTATACAACTCACCCCTTGGAGACCCTAAAACAGACCCCCTGATGACTGACGCTCAGATACTCGGTAACGTTCCAGACACGAGAAGCGTGGGTACAGAGGCTTCGGGTACAAAGGACTCTCTCTACAATTCAGCAGCAGCTAAGGCAAGTGCTACCACAGGTGGTATTGTTCAAGCTGTGGGCGGTATTGTAGATGTTTTTCAGGGAATCAAAGCCAACCGTCAGGCCAAGCAGGACATCATGACATCTAACCAAGAGCTTGAGAGACTAAAAGCTTCACAGCCATCTCTCTCAACTCCAGCCGAGTATTACATGGCTGTAAAGAATGCCTACGACCAGAGGTTGGTTCAGATGAGAACTCAAGACATCAATCGTTCTCTCGCTACTACAGCATCAGCGGCGCAGCAGTATGGCTCTAGAGGATTGGGCTCTATCATGCAGGCTACTGAGCAGGCACAGCGTCAGATGCAGGAGCAAGCTCTCACTCAGCAGCAGCTTCAAACTCAGGCTCTTACAAATTTAGCAGATGCAAGACAGCAGGAGGTGGTGAGAAGAGAGGCACGCTCTACCAGAGACATCGATTACGGTTACGATGCAGTTGCTAAGGCTGAAGCAGCCAAGGCAGCGGCGATGCAGCAGATTGGAGCGGGTATCACCAATACCGTTGGTGGTATTGCCAAGACAGCAATCGGCATTGGCATGGAGAAGGGCGGTAAGGTTCAGAAGACACCGGGTGAGTTCAACCACGACACGAACGAAATGTACGTTGTCGATGAGGATGGCAAGGACATGAACATTGCCTTGACAGGCGGCGAGTATGTAATCGCCCCAAAGGACGCGCGAAGACTGAAGAGGGAGGCCGACAAAGGCAAGTCACCGCTTCATAAATTTGTGCGCTCACTCGTAAACAGATTCGAAAAGGCAGACGACAATGGCTGAAGGAACTAGATTTAAAACCGGATTTGTCGGGGCTCCAGTAAGCTTCGGCGAGATGGGACGGCAGATTAGTGAAGACATCACTAATACGGCGCAATTAATCCAGAACGACCGTAGGGTTAGGCAGAACCAGCTCAACCAAACCATGGGATTTACCAAGGCTCTTGAGGAGTCTGTCCCTGCTGGCGTTGGTGAGAAGTACAGAGTAGGTGCCCAGACTCTTCTTGACAGGTATCAGGAGGCGGCGACAAAAGCATACCAGTCTGGCAATCCAGACGACATCGCTAGGTATCAACAGCTCAAGGGAGAGTTTATTCAGTTTAAGAACATCTCATCAGCAAAGAGCGCACTGGATGGACAGACCAGATTAGGCATTGCTAACGGCACAATCAAAAACCTGTCTGGTTCGACAGAAGAAACGCTCGCTGATTTCGAACAGTATAACACTGCTGACTACAGATGGAATGAAGCGACAGGAATGCTTGAAGTTTCGGTCAATGGACAATATGTAGACTGGAAGACGTCAAATATTGCGGACATGAACGACGTGTACGTTCCGCAGATGAAGTGGCAGGGAACAGAGTACGTTCCTGAGACCGTGGGTCAAGACATTTATGAGACGTTGTTGAGTCAAAAGCAAGAGACTTATCAAGTTCGAAAACTGGGTTATGCGACAGGCGAGGTAGACGAGGCAGCTATCTTCTCTGACATCAACGATGAAATCAATAACAGGCTTACCACACGTGGGCCTGAATTGCTAGAAGCCATGCAAGCTTGGGGGTACAAGAATATCCGTGTGCCGGGTAAGACTGAACTAACTGAAAGAGACTTCGCTGAAGCTCAAGCCTTTTACACAGAAGCAGAACTGTTCGATACAGAGTATCCTACTGGCGTTAATGCTGGCAAGTCTCTTACTTCGGGAAACATTAACGAGGAGGGAAAGTGGGTATTTGACGTCACCGACGAGGAGTTGAATCGGGTCGGAATGCCTGAGATGATTCAGAAAAGAAAGGCTGTTAGTGGGTGGGCAGAGGCCACAGCGCGAAGAGCAAGACAGCTTATCGTGGTTAGCGATGAAACTGCTCAGTTGAGAAAGCAAATTCTCAGCGAGATTCCAGACCCAGAAGAGCCACCCATGGAGTACACGCCGATTGATTCCTTTATGGAGCCAATCATTACTCAAGTTGGAGATAAGATAGGCCCAACAAAAGACCCATACCCAAAGGTGAAGGCTAGCGTGCCGGGAAGGTCTTACAGATTCAACATCAGCGGTAATGCTCTCCCTAAGCCGACAGACGCTAATGGTAAGCCCATCGAAGACCAGATGGTTACTCAGCTTACGTCTGGAGATATTAAGGTTGAAGTAAAGAACTTGATTCACGACCCCTCTACAGGAAAGCTCATTGGCTTTGATTTGAATACTGGGCCGGGAATTCTTGACCAAGCAATCCTCGGTATTGAAGGAACGCCAATCATGAACTTCACCGTGATGCAGGAGTCCAATCCAGAAGTGTTTAAGGAAGTTCTTACTACTATTAATCAGGTTGCCCCACCATCAAAGAGCAAGAGGGGAGGGGCTCAGTTCTTGATTGATGCAGAGGACGCTATGATAAAGATGCATAGCAATGCACCTACAGACGAAGCAATTGAGTTGGCTAGTGCTTACGCTCAAGCCATGGCTGGTGCCGTTGCGCTCAATGAAATCGATGCAGCCGAAGTAATGGACTGGGTTGATAGCCTTCGTCCGGGAGACCAGACTGCTGCTAAAACCCGTATCTTAGCGGAGGCAGAAAACGGCAGATACCCATACATCGGTAACGGACAGCTGATGTTTCAGGACTCCACTGCTTACGGCAACTAAGAAGGATAAAGAATGAATCCAGAACTCAAAGCACTTATTGATGCTGCGCGGGAGCGTGGAGCCTCAATGACGGAAATCAATGCCATCATTAAGGACTTCTACGGATTAAAAAAAAAAGACCAGCCCGAAGGAGCATTACCGTCTCAGCCCACTTCGGAGGTGGATTCGTTGGATTCAAGTGCGAGTACAAATCTGGGTGGAGAACAAGGCATTACACCTTCGGGTTCGGGTATAAGAAGCAGGATTCATGAGGGCTACACGCCTATCAGACCCAACGTGTACGTGCCAGACCACGTCGCGGACATCCTAAACCAGACGGCTGAAAACTTCGACAACGCATACACGCAAATCTTGCGTGACAAATTTAGCGTCGATAGATACGAAGACTTGCTCATCCGTGAGGGCGGAGTAGATGAGGTTAACGCAGAGCTGCTTGACGCATACAAGTTGGCTACGACAGAGAACGAGAGGTATGAAGCAAAGTCAAACCTCGTTGATTACTTGCTGGTTCAAGAAGACCCAGACTTCGAAGTCAACAGATACTTGCTTGCTGGTGTCAACGAGAACGTCTTCAGGAACATGGCCGGCATCGACGAGGTGACTGGAGACTATGTTCAGGAACAGAAATATACGCTCGCAGAAAGAGTCAGTGAAGCGGTTCAAAGTGTTGGAGGGCAAGTTGCTATGGACATGGGGCCCAGCATGAGACAGCTTATCCCAGAGGACATCAGGAATAACCCAGAAGAACTCAGCAAGTTTGAGCGGTACATGTGGGACGAGCACAATCTCGCCCTTGACTTCAACAACGACACATACATTGGCGGTTACGAATTCCTCAAGAAGGATGCCGAGAGTTCGGGGGCGGGGTTGACTGCCGCGAGAGCTTGGCACGAGTCGATGTCAGGCATGAATAAAATCATGGGTGATGCGGCTGTGGCTGTGTTTGGTGAAGACAACTGGTTTTCAAACTGGGCTTTCAGTGCTGCTGAAGAAAGCGACAAGATGGCTCAAGAGGCTTCAGAGCGTTTGCCATTTTCGCTGAAGCTTTGGTCTGAGCGTACTGATGATATGATGGGGCAGATTGCAAACGCAAGCCCTCTCATGCCAGTAAACTTCGATTCCCTCGAAAGGTATGTCGACGACGGGCTAAGAATGTTCGGTGAATCTGCTCCCATGATGGGAGCTGCCCTTGTTGCTGGTGTCGCTTCGAGAGGCAGGGCAGCTAGAGGTGCTAATCTGTCTTCTCTCAGGGGGCTTGCTGGTGCCGAAAGAGTTGCCGAGGCCAGAAAAATTATCGAAGCTGGCAAGGCATTTAAGGAAGTGAACAAGTTCAGTAGGCTGTACAGAGCTACTGGCGGTTATCTCGGAGGTGCTCAAAAGACGACTGTCTCTGCCCGCGTTATGGCTGCGGCTGGAAGGGCTCAAAACAGGGGTGCTCTTGCTGCCACCACGTTCATGGGTATGGGCACTAGCTATAACGCAGTTCGTGACGAGGACTGGTTCCAGCAAATGAACGGGTTGGAAAAGGCTGGATACACTTCCGCCATGGGCTTCTTGGAGGGCGCACCTGCATTTGTGGCTACATCCATCGGAACAAACATCTTGGCAAACGGTGGAACGAAGGCAGCTGAGTCTTGGGCTAGAGGTGCGTTGATGGCCGTGTTCGGAGGTGCCGCAGAAGAGGGTATCACGGAGGGCGTCACCGCTGCTGGTCAGTACTACTTGAGTACAGCCGCCAACCCCAACATGAAGTTCTCATACGAGGGACTTTGGGAGGCAACGAAGGAGGGGTTCTATGCTGGCGTAACCCTTGGTGGTGGAGTTGCTGGTGCTGCAAGCGCATTTACCGGCACGGTACGCGGCACCCGTGCTGGAATCAATGAGATTCGCTCATGGAGCATGGGGTTCTCTTCTATCCCTAGCCTCAGAGACTCGCTTCAAATCACTAAGCTGGCAAAGGAATATGATGCAGCCCCAACTAAGGAACTCAGGGCTGAGATTGGTCAGAAAATTTCAGACACGATTCAGAGGGCGTGGGACAAGAAGCTCGGCAGGGTAAACTTCTACAAGAATCTGGCTGAGACAAACCCAGAAATGTTCGCAAAGCTTGAGGGTCTCCAGTCTAGAATTGCAAAGCTTGGCATTGAGTACGCTAGAACCCAAGACGCAGACAGCCGCAAGGCTTTGAAGGAGCAGGTCTCAGCCCTGATTGACGAACGAGCAAAGCTTGAGAATGAACTGGGTCTCGATTATAGTATCGACATCAATAGTGAGTTCGGTAGAATCACTCGTGGTTTGTCAAAAATTGACAAGCGATATAACGGTTACGGAGAAATCTTCCAAGGCGACGTAGACTCCGTCACTGTCACTGGAGAAAATGCAGACGCCGTACTTGACGCTATCAATCAGACAACGATGGACACCGTGTCAGGTATTTCTGAGCGAGGTGTATTCAAGTCTGGAGAGACGATGAAGCGTGCCATGAAGAACGCTGTCACCGTAGCAAAGGCACTGGCAAAGACTGGCAACTTCGTAGGCGTCACCATTCACAAGACCATTGACTCTTATGCAGATGCAGTGGGTGTGCCGAAAGACCAGCTTGGCCGTGGCATGTGGGCCAAGAAAGGTGAGATTCACTTGTTTGCTCCATTGATTATGGAGAACACCGGCTTTCACGAGGCTTATCACGACTTGATTCTAGAAGCCATTGGCCCAACCGCCGTTCAACAGCTGGCTGAAAGCTTGTTTAGAGGCTTGACTGGGGACATTAGAACGAAGTACATCAACTTCACTAGAGCCTACAGCGAGGGTACGCTAAACCCATTGAAGGCAATTAGAGAAAACCCACTTGCAGCCGAGGAGTTCTTGGTGGAGTTGCTCGCTGACATGACTGGAGATACAGCTAACGTCGAGGTCAGTGTGAAGAGGGGGTTGGTTAACGCATTCAAGAAGCACGTAAAGGATTCGCTGAATGCCATGGGTATCGACGTCGACATGACAGATACCGACCCAAGAATTCAAGACCTCGTTACTGCATTGCAAAAGGTTACGGGGCAGCTTGAGCAAGGAGAGGCCGTGACGGGTACTACAGACCTCAGAGAGGCACTGATTAGGGCTGGATATAATGCGATGGCAATCCAGCTTGAAGACCTTACCCCAAAAGCTCAAGGTGTTTATGCTAGAAACAGAGACGTAGAGGAAACTACTGACGCAGTCATGTGGGCAGCGGCCATGACGGAGGCTACCGACAGGATGCGTGAGCTGAAAAAGAAGCTGTTCCTTCAGGTGGACGCCATGACCGCAGAGGACGCGCAGAAAATTCTCGATGACGGGGGTAAGCTGTTCATCATGAAGGACGGGATGGGCGGTGCATACCTCAAGGCTGACGGATACATGGGCGGGTTGTTTAAGAACCCGGACTCTGAGTTGGTCGCTATTAGTGGCCCACTACAAACCATCAGAGCGAGAAACGGCGGCAAGTTTTACGATGCTTTTGCGACGAAGCTGGAGGCCATGTACGTTAGCAACGGGTGGAAGCCGGTGGCTAGGTTGGACTTCAACCCTGAGTTTGCCCCAGAAGGTTGGGACGACGCCGACTCGCCACTCAAAGACCAACCAGATGTTGTGTTCTTCGTAAGGGGAGAGGGCAAGGTTGGAGAAGGCGTGAGGATGACAGACTATATGGAAGCATATGAGTATGCAGAACGGCTGTCTAACGGCAAGGCACAGGCGGTCATCAAGTCTCTTACACAAGACGTTGGCACTGAATCTTTCTTTGCTAAATCAGGCTTCACCGAAGCAGAGCTTTCAGCAAGAGAGACGGAGATTAAGCTTCCGGAAGACCAGCGTCAGAAGCGCGTAGCTCCTGTAGTTGAGGCCGCAAGGAGATACTACTTTAATGAGATTGGTCAAGGTGATTACATCGAGATTGTTCGTAGAGAGCAGCCAATCTCACCCATGGTTGCCGTACCTGACGTGCCATCCATCCTTGACATTGCCGCTGCACTGAAGTCAAATCAAATTGCTCGCGGCATCATCGATGTAAACAAGCAAATCCCAGACGGATACGAGGTGGCTTTGAGGTTGGACATCCCGGCCTATGAGTTTTATGACATCTGGGTTGTTACGGCACACGAAGGCAGGGGTCAGGCTATCGCCTATGGACAGACAGGACTCATCACTGACGTTGAGTTTGTATCGGCCGCGAAGGGTGCGTTCAACATTGCTGTTGGAGAATCCCCTGAGGGGAAGATTGACCCGAAAACAGGCAAGCCTAGAAAGTTTGCGAAGAGCACCATTGCCCGCATGCATGGCAAGTGGAAGAACCATGACTCCGAGTCTCTGAGAGAGCGAGCTGTAGAGATTATGGCTAGCGAGGAGTACAATATGGACGATGTTGCGGAAGGAAAGATTGACGGCTGGATTCAAGTTGGCATGAACCCGTTCAGACATAGCTGGTTCTACGACAAGAGAGACGGCAATCCTATTGTCAATGCCGATGAGGTGATTCAGATTGGAGCACTCGTGCTTGCCAAGGGTGCTGTCAAAGCACTGCCATCTGACGAGAGGTTTGCCATGACCAGACCTGATGGCAGCGTCATGAAGTTCCAGAAGTCTGTACCCGGAGAGACGGCTACCGACACGAGCAAGATGTTCTCAAATAAGGCTCAGATTTTTGGTCGTTTCGAGAACAAGTATGCCGAGAACGACAAGGACTTCAAGAAGTTGATGGAGGGAATCGTTGTCCACAACGTAGACATGGACGAACTCCTTCAGGGCAGAGGGTTTATCACGTCTTCTCCTGACAACATGATGGTTGGTCAGCTGTACTTTGATGGCGAACTAATCTTTGAAGGCGGTGGCGGTATGTTCTATCCAGTAAGAACTGGAAATGTATGGGCAGTAGCTCAGGAGAAGGAAGCTAAAGAGATTGCGGACAAGCTCAACGAGCTTAGAAGAAAGTCCCCTGATGGCAAGGCATACTTCGTGCTTGTGAGTGGGACTCAAGAGAAACTCTTCAGCAACACTGGCGCATTAAGAGCCACTGAAATCATTCTCAGAAAGTTAGTTGAGCAGGGCGTGATGCAGGAGTCTGTGTTCAACAAACTTCTCATTGATTCTTTCAAGCAAGCCTACCCCAAGAAACAGCCAATCCCGATGACTGGTACGAGGGCTGAGATTGTGGAGAGAATCCTATCCCACATGTCGAATGTCACGACCTCTACGTTCGGCAAGCGCAAGTACTTAACGGACAGACTATTCGTGAACTTGGGTAATGCGTTGGTCGACAACGACGCGGCCAGACAGTCAATTGGAGAGATGCTTGGTCACGATGGCAATGTTGGAAAGAAGCAGGGCGGCTCGGTGACAAAGCGTATTGTTTCTCAGATGCTTACTGAGAGGTTGCTTCAGGGCACGATGCCCGGTCAGGTGTATGCTGCTGTAGAAATTGATTCTGACGTCACGTTTGGAATCGAAGAGGGTGAGTCTGTGTTTCCGGCAGCCATCTATCAAGTTGATGAGAACGGCAATAAGAAGCCACCGAAGATGCACCTGTTCTCGGAAAGGCCGATGGCGGAAAAGGTGTACGTTACAGAGCGTGGTTGGGGGCGCGAGGCTTTCGTAGAAAAGTTCCACCCGAAGTACACTGGTAAGATTAACATCAACGGTAATTTAGTTGACTCGCGCAAGGCAGCTGACGCTGCTTGGACTGCGCTGCTTGGACTTAGAAACCAAGCGTACGGTGTGGCTAGGCTGGCACCAAAGTCCCAGTCCGTCGTTGACTACGAGGCAAAGGCACAAGATAATCTGTTACGTATCGTGTCTCAAATGATTGACGCGAAGTACCCGACACCTAAGGTTATTCGAGACCGTAGAAAAAAGAATCCGGTTGTCGGTATCGAGGACGTGGGTCAGACGGAGTTGTTCTCGTACACCTACGTCAAGGCGGAGGTGATTAAGACTCTCATGGAGAGCGGGTTTACAAAGGATGGTGCAGAAAGCCTGTATAAGAGAGCCGTTGCATACAAGGAGGGTAGAGTACAAGGCAAGCGTGAAGGCATGAAGATTGCCATGAAGAACGCCGCCGAGACTCGCAAGATTTCTACCAAGGCGAAGAACCTGAAGAAGGCTCTTGAGCAGCTGAAAGACAAGTCAAACACGTTTAATCAATTCCTGTCCGCAGCTCTTGAGTTGATTGACGAGCGAATGAAGGAGAACGCAAAGACTCCATTCACTCGGTCTCAGGTTATGGCACTCATCAAGTATGTGCGCCAAGCTCACAAGACTAGCGCAAAGAAGGCTAGCGAGAATGGGCTTGATGCCATGCAGGATTTTATTGACAAAATCTCTGTCATCTTTGACCAACGTGACGCGAAGGCAGAGCTTCAGAAATACCTCGACGGCATCCGTCATGCTCAAGGATTGCAGCAGCGAATCAAGCGTATGGCTAAGACCCGTGGCCGTGGTGCTGCGCCTAAGAGTGTTGCATCTTATGCAAGGGTTGCCAACGGTCTAGCCGCAATCAACCCTGCCCTGCTCCCACAAAATGAGCTGGCTGATTTCGTCAACACACTGATGCAGACCATCAGCTCTATGTCAAAGTCTAAGGCGGTGTTCGATGAGGAGGTTGAGGCATACGTTGGAGTGGCGTTCCCGAAGACAAGGGCTTCCATCCTGATGAATAAGCTCTCGTCGTATCGAGCCATGGAGGAGCTCGGAAGACAAGCACTCTTCATGAATAGGGCTGCCATCAGAGCAGAGAAGAATGGCACTACTATCGAGGAGGAGTACAACAAGATTGTAAAGAACTACGAGCGAAGCAGGCTGTCGTCAAGCAGACGCGCTATCCTGAACTTCATAGACGACAACCCTACCATTCAGCATCCAGATACCGGTGAGACCATCGTCCTTGATGAGACCAACCCAGCTCACATCGACATCATCTCTCAGATACTGGCTGACCAAGCCGCGCTCAAGGAAGAGCTGCAAAAGGACGCCATCATCTACGACGTCCTCATCCCACGTATCGTAGCCAACATTGAGAAGCTTTTGGAGGACACGCAGATTGCAGAAATCCTCGGCATCTACACTGAGGAGGACTTGGATTTGGCGAGGCTTACCGAAAGACTGCAAAAGCTCAAGCGTCACCACATCATCAACCTCGACTACAGACTTGATGACTACATCGTAAACGACTCAGTGTATGGCATTGGCTACATGCATTCCCTTGTAAAGGGTGTTATCGATATGCCTGCTGAGATTTCTCGCTTGAGAAAGAATAAGGGGCTGAAGTCTAGGTCAAGGGTTCTTCTTGGCCCGCTCGACACGGTAAACTCTTACCTGTCAAACCTTATTCCAACCGACAGAATTTCGTTTGCGAAACTCCGCAACGCCATCGGCCTCGGTGCACTCACGACGAGCTTTGCTAAAGCTGACTTCATTCACTCTCAAATCGTGGAGCTGATTGAGGCAGAGATTGACAGAATCACCGAAGAAGGGGGAAGCGTCAAGGGTCGCGTAGACAGGGCTATTGCTCAGATTTACTCGATGGCAAGACAGCTTCCTGAGTTTGAGGGCGAGCGTGGTGGTGCCGAAGCATCTTGGTATCTGGAGCTTAGGAACGCCATGCGCAGAACGATTGACTACTACAATGAGCAGAAGTCATTCGACCCCAGTGAGCGTGAAGAATTCGAAGATGCATTCAACTATCTGTTCGGTGTTGACGAGACGCTGCCTGAGTTGATGTCAAGAATTGAGAACGAAAGAGGTGATGTCGTTCAGCTCGTTCAGTTTGTGGCAGACATCCACACGACACTGATGCCGCAGTTCAAGAACTACGTGGAAAGATACCTCGGCAAGGAGCTTGTGGTTGAAGAAAACTACACCGCATTTGAGGTCATCCCAGAGACAGGGGTTAGAGACGTTGACGATATGCTCAAGCTTCGCATGTCTCTGAGCGACCAGATTGCCAGCTCGTCGCTATCCAACTCAAAGAAGGTTGCAGGAAGCAGCTTCGAAAGAAACCCACGCTCATTGAAGGGCAACAACAGAATAGGACTCGACTTCCTGTCAATCAATGAGAGAACGATTAGAGACAACGTTATATTGTCTCACACTGTGGGGGATGTCGTCGTCGCTAGCCACGCGCTCAACAGCGATGCAATGAAGGAGCTCATCCCTGATGCTAAGGTTCGTAACGAGTATGAAAGAAAGGTTAGGCTGTATGTCCAACAGGATACGGCAAAGACCCCTCCCGTATTCCAACCTACATTCAATCGTTTCCTTGGGGTTCCGACACCGAAGTACATCAACCCAATCAACCTGCTGAGAAATGCAGTGATTGTAAAGGCTTTCGGCAGCTTCGGTATCCAAACGCTGAAGCAGTCTACAGTTCTCATGTCTGTTATGTTCCAGACTAAGAACCCTATTCAGGCTATCCCATACCTGCTTCAGACGGTAGCGGAGATGGCCGCATTCTCTCTCAATACATTGGCAAGAGAGGACAGTAAGATGGCTCTTGATAACGGCAGATACAAGCTTCTCCAAAACTCTCCGGTATTCCAAAGAGACTACGAGTCTGGAAACATTGACCCTTACACGGGGGGCATGAACCTAGACCAAGGCAAGCTATCTAAGCTCATTGATTCTCTGACCAACATCAGCCTCAAGAACCTGAAGGGTACAGATAAAGTTGCCGCTGTTGCTTCATGGTTTACGTTCTACGGCGATGCACTTATCAGTGAGGGTATTGTCGAGAGCTATGACCAAATCAACTGGGACTACGAAGCTGCGAACCCAAACAAGACCGCACTCAGCTACGCGGATATGATGGTCAACAAAGACCAAGCGGCATCTACCCCACGCGAAGCAGCAGACCTTTACCAGAATGAGAAGGGCGTGAAGAACATGATAAACTACATGGCTCAAAACATCCTCTTGCCGTTCTCTAGGTTTGCTGTAAACAAGAAGCGAAGCATCTCATCTGACGCGATGCGTATGTGGTATGGTGATACTGAAGCCAAGAAGGAAGGCGGTGTTGCGATGCTTGGACACGCCGCTGAATTGACGCTGTTTGCCTACATCGGCAAGGTTATGATTCCTTCAATCGCAGCCATCTTTATGGATGACGACGAGGAAGAGTTGCCGAAGGACAACATGTGGCGGGAGATTGCAACGCAGGTTCTCACCGATGCTCAACCGCTGCCTCCTTTCGGAGTATTCGATAGTCAGATTAAAGGCTTGATGAATCGCTACCTGTGGTATCCGATGGATGTAATGAGAGAGGGCGACTTCAATCTCGGTGACGACGACGGGTACGAGAGATGGACTAGACTCGGCAAGGGTGCGCAGATGTATTACGAAGGTGCGCCTAAAGACCCATTCCAAGGATTCACCAGAGGTCTTGGCCCATACGGTGACTTCATTGATGACGCCAGAACAATCATTGCCAATGTGGGCAAGAGCAACAACAAGGTTGTCACGAGCAGCGGCATGGAATACTACGTCAGACCCGAAGACAAGGACGCCATGATGTTGCACTACTACCTTAAGATGTTCCTTGCCGTTGGTCAGGTTGCCGGCCTTGGAAGCAAGGAAATTGACATCCTTGTACGAGAGATGGATGACCTCCCAAGAGACCGTAGGCTGTCCAATGAGGAAGCACTCGCGGCATACGAAACAATTGCTCAGAAGTACGGGGCAAAGCTTGAGGCAGGCGAAGGGAAGGAAAGGATTACAGACATCGTTGGTGAGCTGTCAAATCCATTCGACAAGATTCGGGCTACGAACTCTTTTAGCTCAAGCGTCAAGCCTTTCGTAGCAGAGAAGCACATGGAGACAGCTTACCCAGAAGAGCATAGAAAGTACATGAGAGAGGTTCGAAAGCTGCCATCTCAACTGAAGAACGCACGTGATTACTATGCGTACCTCAGAGGTAAGAAGCAAGACATGTCGTCAGAAGAGTTCGCCAGACTCAAGAGCTTCATCGACACCTACTTCTCAATCGTCAAGCCTGCATTCTACACTGAGGGTAGATATATCGAATCAATTGAAGAATGAAACTAGAAGTACTGAGATTCAGCAGCCAGAAGGACAGCACTTCTGGCATTCTGTTTGACATCACAAACGGTGACCGCAAGTTCCTTTGTTATACATTGGAGGATGAGCAAAGGGACGAGAAGGTTTATTCAGAAACTAGAGTTCCCGCTGGAACGTATCGAGTCACGCTACGAACAGTTGGGGGATTCCACGAGAAATATGCGGAGCGTTTCAAGGACATTCACAAGGGTATGCTATGGGTTAGGGACATTCCTAATTTTGAGTACATACTTATTCATTGTGGCAACACTGATGAGCACACTGCTGGTTGCCTTCTCGTTGGGGAGACTCAGGAAAGCAACATCAAGAAGCCTGATGGATTTATCGGTCGCTCTTCAGCAGCGTATACTGACATCTATCCGAAGATTGCGGCTGCAATTGAAGGAGGACAAGAAGTAACAATCACATATATCGATTACGATGGCTGAACAAAAGAAGATTAAGGAGACAGGGCTAGGTAAATGGCTCGCAGAAAAAGCACCGAGCGTACTCGACACTGTCGGGGACTTGTTGCCAGACCAAGGCGCACTCGGAATCGTCAAGAACCTGTTGGACAAGGAGCCCGGCATCTCACCGGAAGAGGCCAAGGCTAGGGTCGATGCAGAAATTGCATACCAGAACAACGTAACAGAGCGATGGAAGGCAGACATGAACGGTGATGTCAAGCTTGCCAAGCTCATAAGACCTGTGACGCTCATCACTCTCATGGTGATGTTCTGCCTGACCATGGTCTTTGACAGCCTAGACAACTGGCCTTTCAATGTGAAGGACAGCTACATCGACTTGCTTCAGATTCTGATGCTCACATCTTTCGGTGCATACTTTGCTGGCCGTACAATCGAAAAGTCTAAAAAGTAAAAGCCCCCACTCCGAAGAGCGAGGGCTATAAAAGGTAGCGTTATAGCCCATGTTGCACTACACCGGCGTAACGGTACCAAGATAGTAAAGCTGGCTTATCCAGCATTGCTCTATCCTCTTCATGCCAAGGAGATAAAGATTGGTGTCTTCTCTCCTACGTAGGAGCCAGTGACATTAAAGTCCATGAACTCCACTGCATCTTCACACGTCATGCCGTCACGCTCCATAAGGATGTGAACGCACATATCGTAGTCATACACAGCTACTACGTTTAAGCCTTGCGTGTGTCCGAGCAATGCTTCTTCAAATCCATCAGCAAGTAGTGCCTCCTCGTCGACGAGGGCTTGCATGATTTGCTCGACGCGGAACATTTTCATGTTCGCAATGAACTCTTTGCTTGCTTTACTGCTCATCGTACTGGGCATGCTCCGGTTGCACAATCCTGAATGTCAATGTCGTCCATATCCAGCACGCCAAGGCTAGTAATTGGTACAACTTTGGAACTCAATTCCATATATTTCTCCTCTGTGATTTCCTCAAATGGAGCCTGAGCAAAGCCGTGCTCGTTGTGAAGCAAGAAGCTCACAGACTTTACGTCGTAGTAGTTCAGAGCCAACCATGCCTTGATGTCGTCAAGTTCTTCCTTCTTGTAGTAGATGGTAACAGATACACTGTTGTCGCTCCACTCTTGCTGAAGTCTCTTGATGACGTTGAGCTGGTCGATGGCTGTCATGTCGCTAGCGAACGTCGTGCCCTTAGGAAACTTGCAGGGGAACTCTACCACCACAGTGCCATGGTCTTCCGTCCCGTCAAAGTTCTTGACGTACTCTATGCCGTAGCCTCTATCCCTGCAAGCCTGTACAAGGTCGCTACTTGAAGCCATTCTAATTCGTCTAATGAAGTATTCCGAATATCCGGGATGAGCTCCCGGTGTAACGCCAGCAAGTAGAGACAGCGTGCCACTGGGCTTAACTGTGGTGAGTTTAATTGACTCTGGAAATCCCTTAGTTCTTGAATAGTCGACATCTAGCTCTCTGATTTTTGGGTACACTTCTCCAAGCCACTGACGCTGCTCCTCTGTTGCCTGAAGGTATCCAGTCACACCGATTCCCATGCGCATGTTCTCATGGACGATGTCCTCAGTCTCCTTAATGGCACACTTGATAGCCAAGCTGTGCTTGTTGATGCGGTAAAGATACTTAGCAACCTTGAACAGCTCCTCCTTTGACTCGATGTTGGGCAGGTAAATCTCTGCCAAGCAACAAGTCTCAAAGTTTGCAAGGCTCTGCTCTGCGCATGGGTTGTATCCCTGAACGTCTGGGTCTGGGTACTGAGTCTCGTTAGTGCGTCCCATACGACGAGAAGCTTCGAGGTTGATGAGACCATAAGGCTCGCCATTACCCTTGTAACCCTCCCAGAATTCCTCAGGAAGCTTGCCGATGTCATCACAGACTACACTGTTGTTTGACATGGCCCTCCAGTTGGGGATGCTACCCAAGTCCCAACGCTTGGCACGCAAGTACTCGATGTCGTCGTGGTCTCCGAGTGCAATCTGCGCAGAGCGACGGACGTTTCCGGCTACGACAATGCTGCCAATGATGTTCATGATGTCGAGGCAGTCAACAGGGCGCAACTTCTTGCCGGCTTGCCTGTTAAGAACCTCGTTGATGCTCATGATTCCCTTGACTAGGTCTTCGGCCCCGCTTGCCGTTCCGCCAAAGCCTTTGATAGGAGCTCCCGCTGGGCGGATGAGGTGAGTAGCGAAGCTAAATCCCTCACCAGTCTCAAAGCTGGCTTCGATGGTACGCTTGAGCAGCTCGACCCAGCCCTCTCTTGAGTCAGGTACGATAAAGTCTGCGTCGTTTTCATCTTTCCTAACCAATTTAATCTTTTTCTTCTTGACCTTCGGCAATTGGTAGACGTTTTCTCGCTGGATGTTGAAGCCCACGCCTGAACCAAGCATCAGCATCTCGAACGCCCACGTGAAAGGTCTAACCGGTTCGTCAACAACAACGAATGCACAGTTCTGAAGAGAAGGAAGCCCCAATCGGTCGACAGTCTTGGTTCCAAGCTGCCAAAGGAATCTGCCAGCGACAGTCCCCTTCAGGTTGAGCATGATTTCTCTTAGCTCTTGCTCCTCGTCGGGTGTAAAGCCTACGTTCAATTGCTTGTCGCACGCTTTGACTACTCGCTCCACAGTGTCAGGCCATTCCTCACTGCGCTTGTCGTTAATCTGTCTTGAATACGTTCTTTTATAGGTGACGTATCCTACTGGCCCCCATGGAATGGAGCCCACCAATTGGTTTTCAGCCATAGCTAAAAGGATTAAAGGTTAGAAGAAAAAAGGGCTCTAATATAAGACGTAAAGTCCTCTTCGTAATGCGTTACGCCAGAGTTCTTTAGTGAATGAACAGGTAAAAGCCAGCCCTCTGCGTTCACCTTTCCGTTCACAGTATTCCTAACGGTAGGAACGCTTCGAAAATTGTTTGACATCATGTATTCTTTCAGCTGGTCAGCCTTGATGATGTAGGCTCGCGCCGTGTACCTGTCCACTTCACTCAAGTCGACAAGCCCGAATGCCTGCTTGACAATGTAGACCCACCAATCAGAACGAGTAGCCATGATGCCGCTGTCAGCACCGGTACGGGGGTTGCGATGTTCAATGAACAGATTACCTGTTGGCTTGCACACATTTCCATTTGCATTCACCCAAGGTGCAGCAGACGATTGGTCGAACTTGACCTCGTGAAACTTACTAGTCTTCCCATCCCTTATTAATCGTAAGTCCCAGCCAGAAACCTTACCTTGGCTGTACTCAATGTCAGACACAGGATGCGTATTAAGAATGAACTTGCCCCATGCACGCTCAATCTGCTCGCCTATCAATAAGTCTTTGTCGAACGAGCTCATGGCATAGGGCGAAGGTCTGCAACCTTACACTTGTAGCCATCGACATGCTCGACGAATGGCCCGTCCTTCTCTCCCTTGAGCACTCTCCTTGCTCGCTCAAAGAACTCTTCTCTTGTAAGCCATCCAAGAACCCAGAGCCTGTACCAATCATCGTCATTGATGATGGACGTGAAGATGTAGGTGTCGCACCGTTGATGTAAGCTAGTGTCCGCTATGTGACAATCAAAGTATGGGGAAGGCAGCTTGGTTCTACGTTTTGTCTTGACGTCAGCCGTGAGGACATTGCCGTTAGGTGCCCACAGCAAGTCGTAGTCGAGGGTGTCAGCGAGCTTCTGCTTTAGGAGTCTTGACACAGCCTCCTCTGCAATGAATGCCTCCAAGTTCGCATCACCCTCAGTGATACTATTCTTCAGAGCACCCATCTTCATGGCGCGAAATCCAGCCATCCAAACCATTGGGTCTGTTATCTCGATTTCAAGGTAGTTCTTGCTCATGGAATTCTTTCAATGCATGTTTGATTCCTTCCAGTTCCAAGATTACCAACCGTTTGTACTTCCTAACCTCATCCAGTGTCTTGTCCCAGTCTCTGCCGGGAGCTCCCTTGTCATCGTGGAGCTCCTCGTAAAGCTCTGTTGTCAAGCGATGGATTTCTCCGGTCGCAAAAGCGTAGAGCTGACTAAGCTTTTCCTTCGTCATTGATATGTTGTTTGATTATTCTCAGTGCTTCATCTACCTGCTTCTTGTTCTTCGGGATGAAAAGCATGTAGTCGTCCATCCCGTTGTCAGTTAGGTACTTAAGGAACAGCTTCCATCGTAGCGGGAATGTGTGTTGTGATGGAACCCATCCCTTAGTCTCAATGATAAACCTTTCCTTGTGGCTAACGAAGTCAGGGGTGTACTTAATTCCCAACACTACCCTGTTCGTAACGTTGGTCATCACGTCCTTCCCACGTGTTGATTTATGGTACACTCCTGAATAGCGAAACGAGTCCATGAGCTGGAATGTCTCGGACTCGTAACCAAAATCTAACTTCGCTTCTTTCAACTGGTCGTAGCAATACGTCTCCAATGTTGACTTCAGCTTTACCCTGCCTCGACTGAGGTCGCGTCGCTTCCTTCCCTTGTCAGGTCGTGTCAGATTCTTTCTTCGCTGCCTTGCCATACACTAAGTTACGCTACAAGGTTCCCTGTCTCCCGACCATTTTTTCCCCAAGGTTTTCAAAAAGCTTTGGTTCAGGCCCGATAAGTGCGAAACCAGACTGCGTGCTGTTGAACTCAAACATCAATGGCTCAAGGAATGGCGTTGGTTTCCCGCCCGTGTCCACCTCTCTCACCTTCCTGACGTGCATCTCAACACATCGCCGTTGCAATACGTCGGGGTGCTGAATCTTTCGGTGAAGTGTGATGAAGCAGTCCGCTCTGTTCACCCACTTGCCCCCGTGCTCCGTGTCCTCTGCGTAGGGTGCCACCTGCAATCCGTCATCGCCTTTACGCCGCTGGCTTTCGGTTATGCTGTGCGCATTCACCCACACGGCAACGTCCATGTTGTTGCTGAACGTAAGGAACTCCGATGCCGCCTCGTAGTGGTACTCATGTGGCCCAACCCCACGACTAGCACTCATCTCAATCTTGAGGCTGTTGTATGGGTCAACAAACAGGCCGTCAATAGGCTGTTGCCTATGAACCTTCTCACAGAAAAGGATGATGTCGGTATAGCTGTACGTCTTGCTGTTGTCGATGACAACGAAGTGCTCCTCAACCCACTTGCGTGCAGCCTTACGTTCTTGGAACGTGGTGCTGGTTAGTTTCTTGTTCAAGGCAAACGTCATCAGCTTCATCTTCACTGCCGCCGTCCTGTTCTCCGAGCTGTAGATGACCCATCTCCAATCGTGGTTCATTGCGCTCGCGACCATCATCCACAGAGCGAAGGTTGTCTTGCCGATGTTGCTGTGCCCGTTAATCATAACGAACTCCTTCTTGAATACGAAGTGCTGGTCAACGCGCGTATTACCTGTGGTCAAACCAAGCGGGATGTTGCCGTCCACATACTCTTCAATCCAATCGAAGTCAACGTCATCGCTACTGATGAATGACATGTCGCCATCGTTCAGCTTCATCTCCCTGCGGATGCGGTCTTCTGTGTTTAGCACCTCGCTGATTGGAAGCTGCTTCCCCTTTCGGATGCCGTCGTCAATAGCTTTGAGCGCACCTTCTAGGCTGTCGATGTTTCGTTTCTTGATGTCGCGCTCTAGCACCCATCGTGCTACATCCTCCTCAACGATTCCGCTTTGGATGTATCCGCCCATCAGGGTAGCCGCCTTGACTAGGACGTTGTGCTTCTCACCATCGGCGGCCTTCGCAATCATAAGCGATGCGATGTTCACCTTCTGAAAGTCTGTCCATCCGCCCGTGCTCTTCACCTCTTGGTGTTGCGAGCGTTCAGACAGCATACCACCATACTTCTCGTAGTCTTGCTTGATTACGATGTCTGGGTCGTATGATTCAAAGCACGCACGCGATTCGTTTTCGCCGGTGCTATCCAACTCCAAGGCGTACTGCTCATCAAAGTATCTCTTGAGCGAGCGATAGTGGTCTCGGTGTCTCTCCGTGTTGGTGATTTCTACCAGAGCCTTCACTCCCTCCCCGCTTGGGGATTCCCAGCAAGCCATGATGTACTTGTCTCCGGCTAGCGCAGACTTGGCTCGGTTAACGTCGACGTGGTCGAAGTCTAGGATGACAAGACCGGAGTGATACTGAAGTGCCTCGTCGTTCCGCTTGCCCGCCTCAAAGACACCACTGAAACACACAGCGGGGAGCTCTTGCTTGACTGACTTGTCTCCCTCTCTGATGAGCTCAACCTTGGGCCGGCTCTTGCCCTCTTTAATCCTCGTTAGAACCGTATCTAACGATGTTACTACCGCCTCCTGTGTGCGATAGATTGTGGGGTATATCGTTACTCGTTTGTTTTGCATCGCGCAGTTGCTCTATTTGATTTTCATACCACTGCGCTTTCTTCAAGTCTTGCTCCATCGGTTGCCCCGGCTTCTTGCCTGCTCTCATCCGATACTTGAAGCTGTTCATCTCGCAAAACAGAATGTAGCCTTCCGTTCCCCAAATGTCCATCATCATTTGAAACACTTCCTTGCCCCCAGTTTTGTAGTGCTCCGGATGATTTACTGCGTCGTATTCTTTCCTCGAATTTTGTGAGGACTCTTTGGAGGACTTTGATTGTTCTTTGGATTGAGTCAATTTGTTCATGTGGCCCGATTTTATTTTTAGCTTCTTCTCTTAGCTCGTCAGACGAAACGCTGTCCACCTTGTCACCCACAATCTGCGTCGCGATGTTGAACCATCTGCGATAGTCCGCGCTGTATGCATAGTAGGTTTCGTGACTACGAAGGTAGTGATAGATGGTGGTTCTGTCCATCTCGAACAACGCTGAGACGTCGTTGTGATGGAAGAACGGGTTGCACGCATTGGCAAAGGCGGCTCTGCACTCTACGTTCGGTCGCAACCGATTCTTTTCGGGAGTCTTCCCGATGGTGTGGCAGTATTCCAGCCACGTTTCCTGAAAGATGTTCATTATGGTGGGGTAATTAGATTCAAATTTGCTCGTCTTTCCGAGCCGTCAGTCTTTGATAGCCATAGCGAGTCGATGTCCTCCTTCCAACGGCTCGGTTTAATCAACTGACACATCGGCGTAATTAACTTTTTCCTTCCGTAACTCGAACCGAATATGTCTTGACTGGCTATCCCACCTCACCCGACAAGGTAGAGTTTAAATTCCCGTTGGACGTAGATAGGAAGGGAAGTACCCCCGACAGGACTCGAACCTGTGACCGTCTGCTTAGAAGGCAGATGCTCTTTCCATCTGAGCTACGGGGGCAAGATTACCTCACGGGTGTAGGAGACCCGCCGCCAGTGACGGTCATGATGACGAGGTAAAGGGATATGGGGGAAGCCTAGCTGTAAAACAAAGCGAAAACCAGTTGACTTCCCCCTTCCTAGTTGCCTAGGTCAGAACGGCACTTCATTGGTTGCCTGCTTCTCTACCTTGCGTTGCTGTTCCCCGCTTGAGTTGGGGTCATACACAGAGCAGAAAGCTTTCATCCGACGATTGTCTTCCCTGTCTGGCAAGGAGATTACGTCTACGTACACACGTCCCTTTTGGGTTGCGTACTGCTTCATCGTGTCAAGCTCTTCCAAGGTGAAGGAAATGCGTTGAGTCACTCGTGGGGATTCAGTGTATCCCACATACACGTTGCTGTTGTCAGCCATGATGGTGAAAAATTAGAGTGTTGAAATGAAATTCTTGTACCGGTTACGGGATTGTACAACTCCCATGTTGCCCTCTGCATACAACCACATCAAGCGGAGCTCAATGTTGTCTGAATTCATAAGCGAAGCAAGCTCTTTGTACGGCTTGTTGAGTTCTTTGATTGCGTAGTACGCAGTCATGCATCGCTCGTCGAATGTGTCGCCACCAAACTTGCATGGGGCAGCCACGTCCGCACCGAAGTGTGCGCTTGCTTTGCGAATGAGTTCTTGGGTTGTCATTAGATGATTCCTTTAATGAAGAACGTATCAGTCTGGATGTTATTGTCCAAGTACATAGTGATTCGTTCAACTGCTTTGTTAAACTTGGTCTCGCCTGCCTCAAGTGTCTCGTCGCTAGCTTCGAACACACCAATGGCGAACGGGTAGGCTTTCTCTTGAGCGACCCAGTAGAATTTGTCTAGACCGAGCACCGTGCAGTAGATGTAGGCTTGAATGTCGTAGCCGTAATCCCTGACAGCGTACCGGAACTGAGACAAACTTCTCGTTGTCTTGTGGTCACTGATGTATTCCTTGTTCAAGCAATCGAGGAAGCCTCGGACAGGAACACCATTAATCTCTTGATTGAACTCGTGCTGGTAGTCGCCGATGAGGTATTGCTCAAGCACACCACTAACCTTTAGTCTGTCAATCATCTCATGGGCTTTCTTGTAGTCCTCAATCCCGATGAGCTTTACTCCTTTCTCTTCGGCGTCGTCTTCCCACTGCTTGACCCACTCCTTGTACTTGTTGGTCATTCGTGGTGCACGTCCACCAATCTCTGCGCACTTCTTCTCGTCGTCAATCACCATGAATTGCTTCTCGAAGTCTTCAGGTGTAAACAGAAGGCAGTCGTACATACTCCCAAAGGTCAGCGCATCACTCTCCTTGAAGAGCTGTCCTCTCATGTACATCTCCCACAGCTTCATGTCTTGAAGTGCGTACTTGATGGAGCTGTACGAGAGATGCCCCTTGCCTACGGCTTCGGCTAACTTGATACTCAGCATTATCCGTTGACGTATTCGACAAGCTTGTTGTATTGCTCGTCAGTGAACTTGGTCTTACACTGCTTCTCAATCTTACCCCAAGCTTCAGCCCGGTCTTGTGCATTCTTGAGGAAGGTGACTGCCTTTTGGTAGTCATGCTCAGTAGTACTCTGTTGCTTCTTTGCAGGCTCGGTTGACTCTTGCTTTGCAATTGCGTCCTGAACCTCATTGGCTGATGCGATGCTCGTGTCGATGCCGATACCCATCATTGCCAAGGCACGTCCTACTGCTGACGTCTCGCAGTTCTCAATGAAGGATGTCTTGTTGATGTTACTCGAAGACTTCACTTCATGTGCATGACCGGTGGCGATGACACGTTGCTCTGGGTCTGCGATGATGCACTTGCAGATGCATTCCTCTCTGTCGTCTGTTATCGTCACGTCCGTTGAGATAGTCCAATTCTTGTATTGGTCTTCTGTCCGGAAGAACTTGATGCGTTCGTTGACTTCTACGTACTGCTTGCCACGGATGTTCGTGGTCTTGAACTTGTGTTTGTTCATGATATTGAATTAGTTTTCAAGGAATTGTCTTGCTGATTCAAGCATCCTCGCTTGGAGGATTACTAGTGGATGCAACAGAGTTGCTATCAGTATGGCAGGTAGTATCAGCACTACCTTCAAGGCTGTCTTCATAGGCTTTCATTAGGTCTTCGTACTCGTCTAGTAGCACGCTCTGTGTGCGTATCAGGTTGTTGTATGCCTGACGCTCGGCGTGAATCGCGTTGGCGAAGTTCGAGGATTTTTTGGACAATCTCAACAAATCTGCGCACAAAGTTTTAAACATTTTGCTTGCACTCATGATTCCCAGTTGCTTAGTGGGTCAGTGAGCCCAAGGTTTTCGGCATCGTCATGGATGACCATGCACTTCTGAGCTAATTGCTCGGCTGTCATCTTGCCAAGGTCGTACTGCCGACAGGCATCAAGGAACAGCTTACAGATTGTTTCGCTGTCGTGGAGTTGGAAGGTGCGTTGCACGCTTCGGGTGGTGTTCTCTAACTGCATAGGTTGAGGATTAAAATGATACTTAGTGTTACAACGATGCCAAGCCAACCGATATTGCACATGACATCAGAAAATTTCTTGTCAGGCATCGGCGATTCTTTCTAGATTCCACATCATGTGAATCACTTGACTGAAATCCGTGACGCCTATGACCTCGCTGATAGCATCACCTGATTCACTAAAGACCACCATCTCGTTGATTCCGTTGATGGTTGTCACGGACAGGGTCATCGCCCCTACTTGGATTCGAAGCACACCCGAATCATGGTTCTTGTTCTCAAGAAGCTTGAACTCTCTTTTCTTTTCGTCACTCATGGTGTATTGGATTAATTGTTTCTATTCTTAAAACGCCCTCACTCTTCGGTTATTGCTCTGCGTCTGTTAACGGACGTTAATTCGTTGAACTTCCACTCGATGCAATCAAGCACGACTCCTTGTCTCTGAGGTGAGATGGTTAGGTCTCGCGCAAATTGCTCTGTCCACTCCTTGTCCATTATCTCAATGAACTCAAACTGCATTACAGATATGAACCGACCGAACAAGTACTTGCTCTTGATGTCAATCTTTTGCATCTCTTACGATGTCTTTAACGTGCTCATGAATCTCTCGCCAATCAACACTGCTTATGCTATCGTCGATGAAGTCCTTCAGGATTCCTGTATCGCCGAGCCTGTTGTACATATCATCTGTAAGCATCTCGAACGCATCCCTACAATACTCCGGGGTAATGTCAATGAATGATGCCCCATTGGGAGTTTCGTTTTCAATCCACACGTTGGCAATCTCGTCGACGTATCCCCACACATTGATGAGCCATGTCTCTTTGTTCTTGAATGATTCGTAGCTCATGATTCTGATTCGGTTATGGATGTGAATCCGTTTAACTTAGCCCATGCTTGTAGCTTAGGGACAGATATAATATATGCTGACTCGCTGTAGAATGTTGCGATGTGTTCAGCGCATCCGCTTGTCTCTGCGTACACACGAATTTCAATTGCTTTTTCCATTGGTGAATTGTTTTTGAATGATTCGTAGCTCATGGTATTACTTTTCCTTTCAGGTTGTCAAGTATTTTGTGTCATTTACTTGACATTTCATGTCATGAAATCAATGTCACACAGGTCGTAGCCAAGGTCGCGTAGTGCCTGTTTTGTTGCTTTGTGTTTATCTTCGTCGTATTCTTCCATAATCTCACCGAGGTTTTCAATCGTGATTACATCCATCTCTCGTGTGTTATGGTCAAGGATGGCCACTTCATTATTCGCGAGCTTCCTTTTGACATCACAATTTGTGATTTCATGTGGTAGTTCATTAAGAACATAACGATTAATATTTGCATCGTATTTACCACCCCTATTATATTCTTCGATGACACCAGCTTTTTTAGCATCTTCCAAATCTTCATACACCCCAACCACATAAGAATGTTGACTTTTAGTAGTACGATGCATAGTTACTATCCATATATGTTTCATCTCTCTTTGCTATTAAAGGTTTGAGGTTGTCAAGTATTTTGTGTCATTTACTTGACATTTCATGTCTTTTGGTTTACAGTATTAGAACGGGAGGAACTCGTGAGTTATTGTGCCATCCTCTGACAAACTTCCTTGGTCGATGAGATGGCGTGCCATACGACCATAGCTTCCTTGTAGCCTCCAAGCCAAGCCTGTTTGAATCAGAATGCTGAACAGCTCCAAGGTTTGGTCGATGTTCAGTGACCCGTCTTCGAAATACATCAGCATGGTGGTGACTGATTGACGGGTTGGGATTGATGCTTTCTTGCTCATGTGAATGATGCTTTTGATTGAACTATAATGTGATTTTACACCCTGACTTCTTTTACGTAGTAGCTGTTGAAGGCACTGCTTGAACCTGAATCGCAGTATGCTTGTGCCTCCTCTTGCGTGTTGAAGATGGCGTTCTTGCAGGGTACGTTGAGGTTTGCTCCATAGGGATTAGCTCCTCGGCTTCTGACCCACACCTGATACTTTACTTCGTTGCTCATGTCGTTTTGTTTTGGGGTTTCTATAGTTAGAACGGAGGGGAAGTAGCACTTATTGTGCTACCTCCACTTTTTCTTCCGTTTCAATAGCCAATTCAGGTTCGAGACCTGCGCTCTTGCAAGCCTCGGTGACAACGTCGACTGCCTTGAGGTACGTTGCCACTGCTTCAGCAACCTCTTTCTTAGCAACCTCCAAGTCCGCCTCCAATCGCTTCTGACGACGCTGTGCACGTTCGAGGATGCTGTGCTTGTGTTCGGACAGGTTGAGTGACTCGCGCAACTTGTCTGCCTCTTCGAAGGTGAGACCTGAGCCGATTACCTTGACCACATCTGTGCGTCCGACTACAGAATCACAGGTCACAGATTCGATTGACTTCCAAGATTTGGTCTTGATGACCGAGAAGGTCTTCTGTTCGGGCAACACGATGCCTCGTGCCTCGGCGAGCTGTCGCACCTCATTGGCGGTGAATCGGTTGTCTTGGATTGGCAAGCCTCGCTCGGAGTTCTGAACTGCGCCATCAACAGCGTACGTCTCAATGTACCTGAGAGCCTCGGCCAACTCGAAGATACACTCGGTCAGGGTGTCTCGGCAGGAGACGTACACCCACTTGCCGTTCAGCTTCTCGATGTCGTAGTTGCCATCGGAATTCTTCACAACCCGTAGTTGGTGTCCGATGAACAGCACGTCGCTGAACACGTCGATGTGGTTGTCGAAGATGGCATCCGTGAACTCGTAGCACGTCTGCTCGTCGGACAAGCCTTCGCGGAGCGGGTCACCCTTCTTGACCTTCTTGAGGTAGGTAGCTCGCTTCATGCTCTTTGCCTGTTGCTCCATGTACTCACGAGCCATACGGCTGTCGAGTTGTGGGTTCATAACCTCCTCGACCATATCCTTTAAGCGATACTCGCTGACCTGCTGACTCCAATTTTTGTCCTTGTTGAACTCGCGGACGACATCGGATGCCTCGTCGGTGAGGTAGCCCCAATCGCTTACG
>Ga0208161_1000040_pt1 | contig 60922 bp, 67 predicted proteins | sample CB_VirMetaG_3_FD_184538 | JGI IMG/M metagenome (GOLD analysis project Ga0208161, IMG submission 184538) | Freshwater to marine saline gradient viral communities from Chesapeake Bay - CB_1508_1S Viral MetaG (SPAdes) (version 4) | ecosystem: Environmental > Aquatic > Marine > Coastal | place: USA... | reverse complement strand
GCACTGACATCCTGTTCAAAGTTGCTGTTGTGTCGTCTGGTACGACCATTGGTGACCTTGCACAGACCGACATTGGTGCAAACGTCGCAGGTGTAGACAACACTGGTGATTCGACTTCGGGTAACTCTCGTTGCGCGATCTCCGATACGTCTGCAACTACCAACACTCTTCCTTTCCGTATCATCGGTTTGGTTGAGGAAACCAAAAACAGCTCGGGTGGTTATACCGAAGCCTACGTTAAATGGAACGCAGGCCATCAGTATGACAGCACGACTGGCGTATAAGGAGGAGTAGACAATGGCTATTTCACGCGCCCAGTTACTTAAAGAACTCCTTCCCGGCCTGAACGCTCTGTTCGGAATGGAGTACGCGAAATACGGCGAAGAGCACGCCGAAATTTATGAAACCGAATCCTCAGAGCGCTCATTTGAGGAAGAAACCAAATTATCGGGCTTCTCAGCAGCACCTGTTAAAAACGAAGGTGCCGCAATCGAGTACGATAATGCGCAAGAAGCGTGGACTGCACGTTATACGCACGAAACTGTTGCGATGGGTTTCAGCATCACAGAAGAAGCAATCGAGGACAACCTCTACGATTCTCTGTCTGCTCGTTACACCAAAGCGCTGGCTCGTGCCATGGCGTACACCAAACAGGTTAAAGCTGCTGCAATCTTGAACCAAGCGTTCACAGGTTCTGGCAACCCAACCTACGGTGACGGCAAAGTATTGTGTGCGACCGACCACCCTCTGGTTTCTGGCGGAAGCAACTCGAACCGTCCTGCTGTTGCGGCTGATCTTAACGAAACTTCCTTGGAAGCGGCTGTTATTCAGATTGCAGGTTGGACTGACGAGCGCGGTCTTTTGATCGCTGCCAAGCCTCGCAAGTTGGTTATCCCACCGAACCTACAGTTCGTTGCAACTCGTTTGCTCGACACTGAAGGCCGCGTTGGTACTGCCGACAACGACATCAACGCCATCCGTAACAACGGTTCGATCCCAGAAGGTTACACTGTTAACCACTATCTGACCGACACCGACGCATGGTTCTTGATGACCGACGTTCCTAACGGCTTGAAGCACTTTGTCCGTACTCCGATGTCTACGTCCATGGACGCTGACTTCGATACTGGCAACAGCCGCTACAAAGCCCGTGAGCGTTATTCGTTCGGGGTTTCTGACCCACTGGGCATCTTCGGTTCGCCGGGTGCTTAATAGGGAGGGGGGCAATTTATTTGCCCCCTTTCTCTTTATATGTTATAAGACCTTAATCCCTGACAGTTCTATGGTGGAACTGACACTAGCCAAGACAGGAGATTCACATGGCTAATACGACTTTCCAAGGTCCAGTCCGTTCTGAAAACGGCTTCAAGGACATCACTAAAGCTGCTGGCACTGGCACAGTGACTGAGAACATCTCGATCACTCATGACGGCACGAACAGCGTTGTTATCTTCACTGATCTTCCGACTTCTGATCCGTCTGTCGCAGGGCAGCTTTGGAGTAACTCAGGCGTTCTGACGGTCTCCGCAGGTTAAGGAGATAGCTCATGTCTAATTCAGACGTTCGCGCCAAACGAGTTACCGCCGCAGCCTCTCTCGCAGTAGGCCCAGCGCGTATCCGTCAGGTGCAAGTGTTGACAGGGGCAGGAGCAGGACGTTTGACCATTACCGATGGTGATGGGGGTCCGACTGTTTTGGACCTAGATTTTCTCGCGTCTGATTCTCACTCTGTAAACATCCCCGATTGGGGCATACGTTGCCAGTCTGATGTGTTCATCACTGCGATGACCAACATCACGGCGATGACTGTGTTCTACAGCTAGGGGGCGACATGCGTAGTTATTACAAGTCAGGTGGCAAAGTCGATAAAGCCAGCATGGCTTGCAATAAGCCGCGTCGTACTCCAAGCCATCCTAAGAAATCACATGTCGTAAAGGCGTGTGAAGGTGGCAAAGAGAAGATCATCCGTTTTGGTGAACAAGGTGCAAGCACCGCTGGTAAGCCGAAAAAGGGTGAGTCTGCCCGCATGAAAGCTAAGCGCAAGTCATTCAAAGCACGCCATGGCAGAAACATTGCCAAGGGCAAAATGTCTGCCGCCTATTGGGCGGATAAAGTGAAGTGGTGATGTCATGCCTGCGAAATCTGCAAAACAGCAAAGGTTCATGGCAGCAGTAGCAAACAACCCCCAATTCGCTAAGAAGGTCGGGGTTCCTCAGAACGTAGGAGAAGAGTTTATGAAAAAAGGATACAAAGCGGGCGGTATGCCCATGGTTCGTGGCAAGGACGGGAAGATGGTTCCTGAATTTGCCGCTGATGGCAAAGGCAAAATGATGGCTGGCGGCAAAGTCAAAAAATACCAGATGGGCGGTATGGCTGACATGTCTGAGGATATGCCGATGAAGCGCAAGAAAAAGCGCTCTATGGACGACATGATGGCTGTCATGGGTACTGGCGCGGGCGCACCTCGCCGTGGCATGAAGTCTGGTGGCAAAGTCCGTGGTTGCGGTATGGCCCGTGGCGGCGCTGTTCGTCAGTGCAAAATGGTAAAGATGAAAGGCTCCTGATGCGGCGGTATTACCGTAATAGCTGCGGCTGTGATTGTTGTAGCGGCAAAAGCTACAAGAAGGGCGGGACGGTCAAGGACGAGTGCTACCGTAAGGTAAAGTCTCGTTACAAGGTCTTTCCGTCAGCCTATGCTAGCGGTGCTATTGCCAAGTGCCGAAAAGTCGGCGCTAAAAATTGGGGTAGTAAGTAATGGCTGTTCGCAAGACTGCAAAAGGCGCTGCACTAAAACGCTGGTTCAAAGAGGACTGGAAAGATGTGCGTACTGGCAAGGCTTGCGGACGCAAAGAAGGGGAAAAGCGGGGAACGCCATATTGTAGACCTACAAAGAAGGTATCCAGTAAAACCCCTAAAACAAGCGGCGAGATGAGTGCTTCTGAGAAGCGCAAGAAAATCGCGGAAAAGAAACGGCTTGGACAGCCAGCGGGTAAGCCCCGCCGTGTTTCTCCAGCCAAGCGAAAGGGGAAGAAGTGATGGAAATCTTCCAGAACGGCAGGTTCTCTACAGGTGAACCAGTGTACCAGATCGGCGCGAAGAACGCCGACGGTACATACGACATTAAAGTCTTTGACCTGATGACAAAAGCGCAGGCAGAGGCAAAACTCGAAGCTATGGGTGTCAAAGCTAAGCCTGCGGCTCCCAAGAAAAAGGAAGTGCCTGACTATTCAGGTATGACCAAGACGGAACTCGAAGCGTTTATGCGGGAGCACGGTGTCGAACTAGACCGCCGTAAAACCAAAGCTGCGCTGATGAAAGAGGTCGAGGCGTATTTCAATGGCTAAAGGTGTTAAACACTACTTTGCTGACGGTAAGGAGCACAAAGGCGGGATGCACAAGCACCCTGACGGAACGCTTATGACTGGTAAAGTAATGTCTAACACTTCTAAAAAGCTGTACCACTACAGTGATCTGTCAGCTAAAGCCAAGAAAAAAGCTCGGAGTGGGTGGAAAAAATGACAACATCAGGCACCACAGCGTTCAACATGGACTTCACGGAGATTGCCGAGGAGGCATGGGAGCGTGCGGGCCGAGAGTTGCGATCAGGCTACGACCTACGCACAGCGCGACGTTCTATGAATCTCATGACGATCGAGTGGCAGAACCGTGGGATTAACCTCTGGACGATTGACGAAGGTATCGTCAATCTGGTGCAGGGCACATCTCAGTACGACTTGCCAGCAGATACTATTGATTTGCTTGAACAGGTAATTCGTACCAACGCAGGTAACGCGGCGACACAATCTGATCTTACGATAAGTCGTATTAGTGTAAGTACCTACGCTTCGATTCCAAACAAGTTATCACAGGGTAGGCCAATACAAGTTTGGATAGAACGTCTTCGTGACCAGCCGCGCATTAACGTATGGCCTGTTCCAGACAATAACGGCTACGTTTTCAAATACTACCGTATGCGCCGTATTCAGGACGCTGGTAGTGGTGTTCAAACCCCTGACATGAACTTCCGCTTCTTGCCGTGCCTTGTGGCTGGGCTGGCGTACCACATTGCGATGAAGGTGCCAGAGCTTGCCCCGCGTGTGGAGATGTTAAAAGCAGAGTACGAGTCTCAGTTTATTCTGGCGGCTGGTGAAGACCGTGAAAAGACACCGTTTAGGTTTGTCCCAAGTGTAATGAGGCCGTAGATGGCTACACGGTTTGCATCAGGGAAGAAAGCGCTAGGGGTCTGCGATATTTGTGGGTTTACCTACAAACTTCGTGAGCTGAAGAATTTGGTCGTGAAAAGCCGCGATACAAATCTTAAAGCGTGCCCTGAGTGCTGGAATCCTGACCAGCCACAGTTGAAACTTGGTTCGTTCCCAGTGGACGATCCGCAGGCTTTGCGTAATCCGCGTCCTGATAGCAATCAGTATGCGAGCAGTCGAGCACTCATAGAGCCAGTCAGACCTGTTGTTGGGACTGGATTTATAGGGCAAGTTACGATACAAATTACTTAGGAGTGATACAATGCGTAAGAAAATGGCAAAACCTAGCAAGAAGAAGATGCCCAAGACCGCTATGAAAAAGGGTGGTGGTGTCAAAGTTCGTGGCACTGGGGCAGCAACGAAGGGTCTGATGGCCCGTGGACCTATGGGCTAAGCAATGAACTACACCGAGCTGAAAACAAATATCGAGGATATTACGGAGAATACGTTCACCGAAGATCAGCTCGCCATGTTCACGCAGCAGGCCGAGCAGTCGATCTACAACTCCGTGCAGATTCCTGCTCTGCGTAGAAACGTTACGGGTACTTTGTCTGCGAGCAACAAGTATTTGGGTATGCCGACAGACTTCTTGTGGTCTTATTCACTGGCGGTCGTCGATGGTAGCGGGGACTATCACTTCCTTATCAACAAGGACGTGAACTTCATTCGTGAAGCCTACCCAAACGCGTCATCAGAAGGACTCCCGAAACACTATGCTTACTTTGACGATAACTCCTTCATCCTTGGCCCCACTCCAGACAGCGCCTACGCTATGGAGCTGCATTATGGATACTATCCTGAATCCATCGTTACTGCTAACACTACATGGCTTGGGGACGAGTTCGATTCTGCTCTACTTAACGGTGCTCTCGTACAGGCAATCCGATTCATGAAAGGTGAGCAGGATGTGGTTCAGATGTACGAAAAACTGTACTTACAGGCAATCGGGCTACTGAAGAATCTGGGCGATGGTAAACTGAGAGAAGATGCTTATCGTTCTGGGCAATATAGAACAGAAGTGAGTTAAGGAGGCTATCATGGCAATTACTCAAGCAATGTGCACGTCATTCAAAAAAGCCCTTCTCGATGGTGAGATGGACTTTAGTTCGGATACGTCACAAACTTTTAGGATCGCGTTATACACGTCATCAGCTACGTTAAGCGCGGCGACAACAGCGTATGGGGGAACCGTAGGTGTAACCCCTGATACAAATGAAGTTACAGGTTCGGGTTATACCGCAGGAGGTAACGCTCTTACGATTTCAACGAACCCGACAACCTCGGGCACCACCGCGTATCTGGACTTTGCAGATACGACTTGGTCTACAGCGACGATTACAGCGCGTGGAGCATTGATCTTCCAACAAGGTGGGTCTAACCCAGCCGTGGCAGTAATTGATTTTGGTGCGGATAAAACGTCTACTGCGGGTGATTTCACGATCCAGTTCCCGACTGCGGACGCTTCTAACGCCATTATCAGGATTGCGTAGGATGAATAAATGCCGTCATCAACCACGTACATAGGATGGGGTTCTACCGCTTGGGGCCAAGGCTCTTGGGGTACGGACCTTATCATTGTAGAAGTTGATGGCGTACAAGCTACAGGTGCCGTCGGCACCGTAACTGTTGTTGCAGAAGCGGTTGTATCACCCACTGGTGTAGAAGCCACAGGTGCTCTTGGTACTGTTTCTGTCAGCGGTGCAGCCACTGTACAACCATCTGGGCTAGAAGCTACGGGTGGTGTTGGTAGCGTAGTTGTTAAGGCCGATGCAGTTGTATCCCCAACGGGCGTCGAAGCCACTGGGGAAACGGGCACTGTAGCGGTTGTCGGGGAGGCTAATGTCTTCCCATCTGGCGTAGAAGCCACAGGCGCTATAGGTTCTGTAGATGTAACTGCCGATGCCAACGTCCCAGTGACAGGGCTAGAGGCGACTACAGGGCTTGGTAGTGTAACAGTTGCTGCGGACGCAAACGTAGCGGTGACTGGTAACGCGGCGACAGGGGCGGTGGGAACCGTTTCCGTCACAGCCGATGCGAATATCCAACCGTCAGGGCTATCCGCCACTGGCAGCATAGGCACGGTAAGTATTGTTGCCGAAGCCAATATCTACCCGATTGGGGTAAGCGCCACAGGTGCAATAGGCACCGTCACCACATCCGCCGATGCGAACGTCCCGACAGCGGGGCTTGAAGCCACAGGTGTTATAGGCACCGTGTTTGTCGCGTTTGGTACGGTGGTTAAGGTTACGGGTGTTAATGCCCAAGGACGAGTAGGGAATGTAGTTACCAAAGCAGACGCAGATGTGTTGGTGACTGGAGTAAATGCAACGGGCGCAGTAGGTACAGTGTTCGTTTGGGGTGAGATTGATGACAACCAAAACCCGAACTGGCAAAATATTACTAGCGCACAGACACCAACTTGGGGTAATGTTTCAACAGGACAGACTCCGAATTGGCAAGATATAGCCGCGTGAGGATTAAAACATGACGACACAGTACACTTCGATACTTAAATTAGCCCTTCCTGTCCAAGGGGAACTCAGTGGTACGTGGGGCGATGTAGTTAACGACAACATCACCTCGATGGTTGAAGAGGCAGTCGCTGGACGTGCCGTCATCAATACATGGACTACCAACTCACATGTGCTGACTACAGCGGACGGAACGACTTCTGAGTCCCGCTGCGCCATGCTTGAGTTCACGGATACTGGCACTGCGCTGACCGGAGCGGCTACCGTCGTCTGCCCAAGTGCCTCTAAGTTGTACGTTTGTAAGAACGACTCAGGACAACAAGTTACTGTAAAGACAGCGGCTGGCACTGGCGTTGCTATCCCTGATGGGCAAACAATGTTTGTGTTCTGTGATGGCACCAACGTCGAGCAGTGTGAGACAAACTTTAACTCTCTCAGCTTCAACGGCTACACCTTGAACTTTGGCGGTGCGGTAACAACTGCGGGGGCGTTCACAACGTCTGGCGCTTACGCGCTGACTTTGACCACGACTGGCGCGACTAACGTAACGCTGCCCACGACTGGTACGCTCGCTACGCTGGATGGTACGGAAACCCTTACCAATAAGACGTTTACAGCCCCAACAATTACTTCTCCTACCCTCACGGGTACTATTTCCGCGACTGATCTGGATATTTCCGGCAACACCACGATTGGTGACGCTTCAAGCGACACGCTGACTGTTACCGCCACTATCACGTCTAATCTGTTGTTTACCGATGCAACTTACGACATCGGTGCGACTGGTGCTACGCGTCCGCGTGACTTGTTCCTATCTCGTGACGCTGTGCTTGGTGGCACAATCACTACGACTGGTAACGCCTCTCTTGGTGGCGATGCTAACGTAGTTGGCAGTTTCTCGGTCAACACGGACAAATTCCAAGTAGCCGCCGCTACAGGCAACACGCTCGTTGCAGGCACTCTTGGTGTCACTGGCGCAACTACCGCGACTGGTGGCCTCAACGTCGATACGATCAACGAGATTACCGCTGCTGGTGGTGTGACTATTGATAGTGTTGTTCTCAAAGACGGGGGAATAACCACCACTGGAAATACGATTGCGGGTGCGAATATCATAATTAAAAATGGTGGCAACTCTGTTGACGTTGGTAATGGTACTGGCGACCTCCAAATTGGTAGTGCTGGCTCTACTCAGTATACACAAACACGTTATGGAACATCTGCGGGCGGTTCGTTTTTAATGATCGGCAAAAGCCGAAGCACCACCGTAGGTACTCCGGGGACGATTGTTAATGATGATGACCAAGTAGGCGTAATTCGTTTTGCAGCGGACGATGGTGTTGACCTTGTTAGCCGTGTTGCTGAAATTGAAGCGGCGGTTGATGGCACTCCCGGAGCTGATGATACACCGGGCAGACTTACTTTTTCCACTACAGAAGATGGCGCTCAAGCTGTAACCGAGCGTATGCGGATTGATAATGCTGGTCGCGTAGGTATCGGAACCAACGCAATAAGCGGTTACAACACTTACGGCGACGGTCTTGTTGTTAGAAAATCGTCTATTGCGTCGTCTTCTGGTATTACTATTCAAGCACCGCAAAATACTGGATATAGCTCGTTATACTTTGGTGACCCTGACGACACAAAAGTAGGTTGGGCAGAATATTCGCACAGTGCAGACAGTTTAACTTTTGGGTCTGGAAACGCCGTTGCAATGGTTCTCGACTCGTCGCAGCGAGTTTTGGTTAGCACAACAAGTGCGAGGACAGATTTTTCAGGAAACACTACTGTTTTCCAGATAGAGGGGACTAGTTTAACTACTTCCTCCGCAGCTATTACTCGCAACACAAACGACGCCTTTGGACCTGTTTTGTATATGAACAAATCCAGAGGCACGTCGAGGGGTTCTGACACGATTGTCAATTCAGGTGACACTATATCTGAGATAATTTTTGGAGGCGCAGATAGTAATGAGATTGTAAGACTTGCACAAATTAATGCTACAGTAGACGGCACTCCCGGTTTAGCTGATATGCCGGGACGCCTTACGTTTCATACAACCGCCGACGGCGCATCTTCCTCAACCGAGCGTATGCGGATTGATAATGCTGGGCGGGTCACTATTGGTGGCATATCTTCAGCAGCATGGGGATCAGCCTACGATGTGCTTACTGTAGGTAGCAGCATTGGTGGTGCATCTTATACTGGTAGCTCTAATGCAGTGTTTATTACAAATAATGCCTACAACGACAACACTAACTGGAAATACGCTACAAGTTCATCAGCTGCTGCTTATACGCAATATGCTGGTACACATACATGGCAATATGCTGGTTCAGGCACAGCAGATAATAATCTTACTTGGAACACTGCTTTAAAGCTTGACTCTTCTGGTCGTTTATTAGCGGGTATAAGCTCATCAATTTCTGGATATTCCGTACAAACAGCACGAACCGACGGCACAGTTGGTTTTTCTGCTCTACGCTATTCCAATGATGCGTATGGCTCTTACATTCATATGGCAAAAAGTCGTAACACCACTATTGGCAGTAATACAATTGTTCAAAACAACGACGCTTTAGGCTATATTAATTGGTCGGGTAGTGATGGCACAGATGTGAACTCTCTTGCTGCGGGAATATGGGGGGAGGTAGACGGCACACCCGGTGCTAACGACATGCCCGGACGCCTTGTGTTTAAAACAACCGCCGACGGCGCAGCTTCGTCAACCGAACGTATGCGGATTCAATCCAATGGATTCGTTGGCATCGGTAATGGCTCTACAGCTTACTACCCACTTCACGTTTACACATCTACTGATGGCGTTATCACACGTTGGCGCAGAGAAGGCGGCACAAACAATCCGTTGTTTGAAATTGAGCTGACGGAAAGCAATAGTAAAGTCAATATCCGTAGTTCTGGTTCAACTGTTGGTCCATTGGTCCTTGGCACAGGAAGTGGTGAATATCTACAAATTGAAACTGATGGGCATATCCTTATGCCAACAGACGAAGTAAAAATTCAGCAATCAGGTGATGAACTCGTTGACTTCATCATGGACTCAAATCGGTCTGGCGCGGGTCAGACTTTGGGAAGAACTCGTTTTTATTGGAGTGGCACTGAAACATCTCGTATAGAAGGTTTGTCTGGTTCGGACACAACCAACAAAGACGACGGTGAAATACGCTTCTTAACTCGATTAAGTGGTTCTACTATCGCCACTGCCATGCAAATTCACGACGATGGCGTTGTCACTAAAAACAAACAACCTTATGCGGCTGGCAGCTACAGTGGTTCCAATCTTACATCTGGCGCTATTATCCCAATAAACTCAACCACCGCTACGCAAGGTGGTATAACAATAACGACGAGTGGCACAGGACATAAGTTCACAGTCCCGCATGGCGGTGTTTATATTATCGGTTGGAATCACCTTGCAGGAAGCACAGGCGGCGATAGGATCGAAGTTCGTACTAACAATGTAAAAATTTCTGGCGGTGAATGTCAGGATGTAACCACAAGCTCAAACGACAGCTTCAATAGCACTTACATAGGGTATTTATCAGCAAGTGACTATGTGACATTCCATGTTACTTTTGGAGAAGTTCATGGTAACGCCAGCTACAACCGTATGTTCATCGCACTTTTAGGATAAGGAGGCCAAAATGCCTGATATAACAGTAACTTTAACAGACACTCAACTTAAAGGTATGCAGTATGCAGCCTATTCCCCACAAGAGTGGTGCGAAAACGCAATCACTAATCGTGCCGATGAAGCAGTCAAGCGGATAGTGGACATTGTCGTGCAGCATTGCTTGGATAACGATATTGCAGTCCCTTCTACTCGTGAGGCTATTGTCACTTATGGCTTTGATAATGGCTTAGTTATGACTGGAGTAGATAGAGCGGCTGCGGCAGAAGCAAACCCCAACCCGTAACCAGCAAGGAGAAATAAACAATGGCTGTTACACATGTTTGGTCAGTTGACCCTAACTTAAATACCAGAACACAAGATGGGCTTTCCGAAGTCGTATTCTCTGTTGTCTGGCGGCTTTACTCAGAAGAAACCGTAGGCGACAAAACCTACAGCATTTCTTCGGCAAACCAGATCAGTTTGAACACTGATAACTTGGACCCTGCGACGTTCACGTCGTTTGCTGACCTGACAGAATCACAGGTCGTAGGCTGGGCCAAGTCAACTATTGACGCCAACGCCGCTGAAGGCAACGGTGTGACATGCGCCGAGTGGGAAGCAGGGCATGATCGCAATATTGCGAAACAAATCAACCCGCCCACCGCCGTAGAAACCGCCCCTTGGGCAACTGCAAACCCTTAATCTAGGAGACTGACAAATGGCTGAGAAAAAAACAACGCCTATCGTCATCGACGACAAAGAATACACTTTTGAAGACATGACCCCTGAACAACAGGAAATGGTAAACCACGTCGCAGACTTGGATCGTAAGATGAACTCTGCTCGGTTTAACATGACCCAACTAGAAGGTGGTCGTAAGTTCTTCATTGATATGCTTAAAGCGTCTCTGGAAAACACACCAGAGAACGCGCAGACAGCCGCAGAGTAATGAAATATGAGCCGCACCGTTCAAGATGCCCATCGTCGTATAGACGAGATTGAGCCTAGAGTAACTAAGTTGGAGACCACCGTGCACATTCAGTTCAAAGAAGTGTTCACGAGGGTCAAACGGCTGGAAGCTATTTTGATCGGTGCGGCTGGTACCATCATCGCCATGCTTGTGGCGATTCTAACTAAAATGGGCTAACTATTACCTATTTTTCACCATCGAATAATAGCTGTACACACAATAACTTCTTATGCTATAACATAATCACGCCGTAGTGCTGCGACTTTTACCTTTTTAGTGGGGTGCTTATGCTCGCAGAACTAGCCGCGTTTAATGCCGGATTCGCCGTAGTAAAGCAGTTCGTAGCCAATGGGCGCGATCTGTCCGATGCTATGGGCGCTATCGGCAAGATGGTTTCCGCGAAAGAAGACCTCCAGAAACGAGGTGAAAAGAAGAAACGCAGCTTTATGTCCGTTATAGGAGGTAAGGCTGAAGACGACTTTGAAGAGTTCATGGCGCTTGAAAAGATCAGGGAAGCCGAAAAAGAACTCACTTCTATCATGAAACTCTACGGAAGACCCGGACTCTACGACGATTGGGTCCGCTTTCAAGCTCAAGCCCGCCGAAAACGCCGTGAAGAGGCTCTTGCAGCCGAGCGCGCGCGTAACAAACGAAATGAGATTATTGCCTATATTGTCGCGGGTGTCATCTCGTTTGGTGGGTTTGTTGCGCTTATGGTTTGGGTCAAATTCTTGAGGGATGGGCAGCTATGACGCAAAAGAAATTTCAGAAGAATACAGCCTATGAAGCATACGATTTGGACGGTGACGGTACAATTACTGACGAAGAGTTGGAGCAAGCCAAAGAAATCCGCCAAGCCGAGACCGAACTGCGAAAGATGCGGACACAGCGTCGGATGGCAACCGCCGCACTTGTTGCAATGGGAGCGTTCACGCTTGCGATGTTTTTCGTGCCAATAGAGCGTGTTGAGGCGTTATCAGGCATATCTGACCTCTTCTTTCTCAGCGCTGCGGGTATAGTAGGCGCTTACATGGGCATGTCTGCGTGGATGAGCCGTAAGTAATCTTTGCAAAACATGCAGTAATCTATTAAGGTGAGGTAGGTAGTATTACGTGGAGGTTACGATGCTACAAGCGTTAATCGGTCCAGTCAGCGGCTTGCTCGACAAGTTCATTGAAGACAAAGACCAAAAAGCAGCTTTGGCGCACGAGATTGCGACCATGGCAGAAAAACAAATGCACGAGCAGACGATGGGTCAGCTCGAAGTAAACAAGGCCGAAGCTGCGCACCGCAGTATCTTCGTTGCAGGGTGGAGGCCGATGGTCGGTTGGGTGTGCGCAGCCGCGCTAGCTTACCACTTTATCTTTTACCCAATCATAGTCTTTATTTTGGTGGCGTTTAACGTCACAGGTCTGCATCCAAGCGATCTTCCATCGTTTGATATGGACAGCTTAATGACTGTCCTGCTTGGCATGTTGGGTCTTGGCGGCTTGCGCACCTACGAGAAAGCGAAGGGCGTAGCAAAATAATGGACTTGGACAACATAACCAAAGGCATTGGTGCTGTTACTGCTACCTTTGCGTTGATCGGTGGGGGGTACACCCTCTCCGACAAACTTGGTTTGTTTGATAAGCCGATTCTGGTGTGGGCACCGGAACATTTTGAAATATCGGATGGGCCTATAGACGGCCCATTTCGCGTAATTGTGGCGCGGGAAAAGATACGTGATGACTGTGATGTAGTAGGGTTTACCCTAGAAATTCGTGACAGTGAGTACGTTGTACACCCCGCTACTCCTAGCGTTACCAAGTTTTCTGGACCTGCTAACGATAAGGTCGATAAATTTGGTTTTAACATGTTTATACATGAGGGGCATTACGATCGAGTAACACTAGGGGAAGCTACCCTGCTTGCTACGATAAATTATGAATGCCCAGAAGGGTCAGTAGTGGTGCACTATCCCGACCACGAGAACTTAAGATTTAACATAGAAAGGGCTTCCAATGGCGTTTAAGTTATCACAACGCAGTTTGGACAGGCTGGAGGGCGTAGACGAACGTCTTGTAGCCGTCGTGAAGTACGCAATCACCGCGACCAAAGTCGATTTTGGAGTGGTGCAAGGTTTGCGGACTATCGAAGAGCAGCGGGAGCTTGTCGCTAGTGGCGCGAGCCAGACCATGAAGTCAAAGCACATTGACGGGCTTGCCGTAGACCTTATGGCGTATATTGGTTCGAGGGGGTCGTGGGAATTGAATTTGTACGATGACATCGCGGATGCAATGGCAGAAGGCGCTCGTGTCGTAGATGTCCCTGTGCGTTGGGGTGCAGCATGGACTGTGCCAAATATCGCGCAATGGAGTGGTACTATGGAAGATGCGATGAACGACTATATCGACACGCGTCGTTCCCAAAACCGCCGCCCATTTATTGATGGTCCGCATTTTGAACTGATGGTGTAATTATGAAAAAGACAGTGCAGGCACGCGAATCTAATGGTGTAACCGAACCGACCCACACACTAGAAGTTGTTTGTGCGCATTGTGGTTACGACCTCGATGAAGCGGAACTTGAGGCAGATGCTTGCTCAGATTGCGGACAAGCGCTAAATTTGAAGCAAAGTGTGTCCATTGAGGTCACAACACTGCCACCAGTCTTTGGTGAAACTATGTAGGTGATCCCATGCCCCTAAAGAAACTTATATTCAAACCCGGAATCAACCGCGAAGTAACACGTTACACCAACGAAGGTGGTTGGTACGAGTGCGATAAAGTTCGCTTTAGGCAGGGGTTTCCAGAAAAGATTGGTGGTTGGTCGCAAATATCAGGCACTACCTTCCTTGGCGTATGCCGTTCCTTATGGAACTGGGTAACGCTCGGCAGCATTAACTTGATTGGTGTCGGTACGCACTTAAAGTTCTACCTCGAACAAGGTGGCGGTTACAATGACATTACACCGATTCGGGAGACTACTGCGGCTGGGGACGTTACCTTTGCGGCTACGAGCGGCGATGCGACTCTAACGGTCACTGATAACGGGCACGGTGCTCGTGTGAATGACTTTGTTACTTTCAGCGGCGCGGTGTCTCTCGGAGGCAATATCACTGCCGACATTCTGAACCAAGAGTATCAGATCACTGTGGTTATCGACGACGATAACTACGAGGTCGAAGCCAAAGACAATGTGACGGGTGCGCCCGTACTGGCTGATGGATCAGACACAGGTAACGGGGGTGCCGCAGTTGTTGGCGCGTACCAAATCCGTACTGGTGAGCCATATGAAGTCCCTCTTTCTGGTTGGGGCGGCGGCACATGGGGCGCAGGTGTCTGGGGTACAGGTGGTATTTCCACCGAAGCAATCCGCCTCTGGAGTCAGTCTAACTTTGGTGAAGACCTTATCTTTGGCCCTCGTGGCGGGGACATTTTCTATTGGGACGCAACCAATGGCGTGAGTACACGAGGCGTGTATCTGTCATCTTTGGCTGGCGCGTCTGACGTACCCACCCAACAAAACTTTATTCTTGTGTCGGACATCAATCGTTTTGTGTTCTGCTTTGGCACCAACGATGTTGGCACTGCTACGGTAGACCCGATGCTTATTCGCTGGTCCGATCAGGAAGACCCTGCAAACTGGACGCCAGCGTCAACAAACCAAGCGGGTTCCTTGCGGCTTTCTCGTGGCACACGGATTGTGTCTGCTAAACAGTCTCGCCAAGAGGTGCTCGTTTGGACCAACTCCTCCCTGTATTCCCTGCAATACCAAGGCGCACCTGCGGTATGGGGCGCTCAGTTGGTCGGTGATAACATCTCCATTGCGTCTCAAAACGCCGTGGCTTTTGCCAGTGGTGTCGCGTTCTGGATGGGGAAAGATAAGTTCTACATGTACGATGGTCGCAGTCAGCCGTTGAAATGCGACGTGCGCCGCTTTGTGTTTGGTGACTTTAACGAGCTGCAATACGACCAAGTATTTGCGGGGACCAACGAAGCCTTCCACGAAGTCTGGTGGTTCTACTGCTCATTGGGCAGTGACAACGTAGATAAGTACGTGGTCTATAACTACCTCGAACAAACATGGTACTACGGCACTATGGGGCGCACTGCGTGGCTCGATTCAGGTCTGCGAGACTACCCGCTTGCGGCGACTTACAGTTACAACCTCGTCAACCACGAGCTAGGCACAGACGACAACGAGACAGGCACCCCAGTGCCGATTACAGCGACTATTACGTCTGGGCAGTTTGATCTCGATGATGGCGACAAGTTTGCCTTTATCTGGCGGATTATGCCTGATGTGACCTTCGACGGGTCTACCGCGACCAGCCCTGCCGCTACAATGAGCTTGCTGCCTTTGGCTAACTCTGGGTCTGGGTACAATAACCCCTTGTCAGAAGGTGGATCAAACTCGGGCGCAGTAACACGCACCGCCACTGTGCCGATTGAGCAGTTTACAGGGCAGGTTAATACCCGCGTGCGGGGACGGCAGATGTCGCTCAAAATGGAGTCCACTGACCTTGGAGTTAAGTGGCAGCTAGGATCGCCCCGCGTAGATATGCGCCCTGATGGGAGGCGCTAATGGCAAATGAGATTGAGAGAGTAGAGCCGCCTGCTCTACCACTGGCCCCTGAAGAGTACCGTCGTCCATTTATGGACCAGAACAGCAACGTTCTGCGGCTATTTTTCAATCGTTTGGTTAACTCTCTCAACACGTTGCTCAGCACCGACGATGGTGGCAAGTTTCTATACATGCCACGGGGTCTCTTTTATAGCACCGCTGACCAAACGGCTGCGGTTACTAATACAGGCTATCCTGTGGAGTTTGAAAACACCTATATCGGTAACGGGATAAGTATAGCAGGCGTAGATAATACACGGATTACTGTGACGGCTGATGGAGTTTACAACTTCCAAGTGACATTACAAACCGCACACACTAACTCTTCTGATGTTAAGATAACTACGTGGATTAACAAAAACGGAACCGATGTGGCTTATGGTGGGCAGGAACAGACAATTAAAGGTAATTCTAACCAGCCAGTGTTTTGGAACTTTTCTATTGATCTAACAGCAGGTCAATACATCGAAATGTATTGGGCTACAGCAGACTTATCTTTATCACTTGACTCCACTGCACCTACATCACCTCACCCCGGAATCCCATCCACTGTCGTTGCGGTATCATTTGTTAGCAACTTATAGTGTCTAGTTGCTTCCGGTGCCCAGATGTATATACTGGGGGTACCCTATAACAGGAGCGACACATGGCCTTTGATTTCCTTGAACTTTTTAATGCTGTGGGGGCGAAGCAGAAAGTCATTACCGACGACTTTATCCCTGCTAAATCCCTCGAAACCCCAATAAATGAAGACACTACAGGCTTAGACAGCCTCGATGTTACGCTCACCTACGTCATTCTAGGTGAAGCCTATGGCATCGAAGAGGAGCTGGACTCTGAGTGGCCCGTATCCAGTGTCGGCGCGCTGCGTGATTTTATCATGGAGAAGAAGACCCAAGACCCCGAAGACGAGTTTGAAACAATTAAAGACTTAGTGAGGGAATTGGCATGATTTACTTAACGCAATGCCGCACTGCGTGCACAACTGAAAAGAAGTTAATCTCCGATATACCGTTTCCCCAACATGCCCACATCCTGCCGAATACGTTTCGCAGGGCCAAGTCTGGCCTTAAATACCCGCCGCACGTCCTGCTGGAAAGCCTGATAGACGAGGAGCTACGCAGCTACGTTCTCGACAACCCCGTGAAGGGCAAGACTGGGTTTCTCTTCGCTGCGGGCAACCAAGGCTGGATGGGCACCAACGGGCGGTATGACAAAAACCCCGATGCGGAACTGCATTACAAAGTAAAAGTACCATTTATCGTACTAACCAATATCTATGCGGGGCGGATCGCCACTATGTTTGGGGTTCATGACCACGTATCGACCGATGCAAGCGCCTGCGCTTCCAGCCTGCATGTCTTGATGAACATGCAGAACCTTATGACGAACTACGGGTTTGACCGTGTGATCGTGTTCAGCGGTGAGGACAGCGTAAACAACTTGGTGCTGGAGTTCTTCGGAGAGGCAGGGGCTAGCCTACAATATGCCGACGAGGACAAGATGCAGCCATCTGCGTTTGATGACCATAACCAAGGGTTCCACATTGGGCAGGGCGCAGTTATAGCTATTTTCGAGAAAGAACACAGAGGAATGGCGGCTCCACTGGCTGAATTTAAGGGCGCATACAGCTCCGCCGAGGACAATACGAACCCTCTGGGCCAGAGAAATGACGGTTCTGGCTTCATAAAAGCCATCGAAGGCGCATTATTTGTAGCCAAAGCCCACCAAAATGATGTAAGGTTGGTCAAAACGCATGGAACTGGCACGCCAGTCAATAATGCTGCGGAAAAATCGGCGCTTTTAAGTTCTCTTAACGAGTTTGTAGCTACGTCTTACAAACCACGTATCGGACACACCATGGGCGCTAGCGGATTATTGGAGACTGGTTTGCTGCTAAACGACCTGAAATCTGGCTATGTGCCTAAGATTTTGAATAGGACTCAGGATGATCCTGTGTTCTTGTCTTCTGACGCCCCTGTACCCGATGGACTTATCCTCAGTCTTGCCGCTGGAATGGGTAATATCTACTCGGCTGCGTTGTTTTCACGGGAGGTGTGAGATGGTTATTGTAGACAGTAACGAGAAAATCCTACCCGGACCTGAGATTGTCGCGCAGACAATCTACAACATGCCCCAGATGAAGTTTTCTAATGAGGCTGTAATGGCAGCGATCGCTGCGGAAACCAACTTGCCTGATACGGATATTGTCCAGATTGGCAACACGGTGTTCTTAGCGCATCGAGGCAAAGGTCCAAACAAAAAGAAAATGGTAGGACGTGCGTTCAACGTGGACACAGGCCGTAACTTTGCAGTTAACGGCTTTAAGTATTTCACGTACCTTCAACAAAAGGGCATAACGCATTACACGACGATTTTTGACGGCCCTGTTTTTCTAAACGCGTTCAAGATATTCCAACGCCGTGCAAGAAAACAGGATACTGAGATTGGTATCGGGCGGCTTAAACAGTACGACGACAAGTACGTGGTGTTTATAAAACTCGGCAAAGAGCCGTTGGCAAAGGGGTTATAACGTGTCAGCAGTTGTTGATTTTATTGGCGATGTTATCGGCGGTGTAGCTGATGCAGTCGGTGACGTTATCGAATGGGTCGGTGACGGGATCAGCGATGTCGTTGACTTCGTTGCAGATGAAATCATCAAACCTGTTGCAAATTTCGTTGGCGATACGATCGACGCCCTTATGGACAACCCCATCGAAACAATCGCTAAGATTGCTGCGGTGGCTACGGGTAATGCGTGGGCAATTCCACTGATTGATGGGGCTAGTGTCGCTGCTAACGGCGGTGATATTGGTGACGTTCTGAAAGCTACGGCTGTTTCTTACGTTGCAAGCGCTGTCGGTGGTGAAGTTGGTTCTTACGCAGGTGACTACGTTGCCGAAGCAGTAGGTAGCGAGCTTGTTGGTGAAATCGTCAAAGAGGGCGCAGTTCAAGCAACGACTGCCGTTATCTACGGCGAAGACCCAATGCAAGCCTTCCTACGTGGTGGTCTAAGCGCGGGCGTGTCAGCGGGCCTTGGTAAAATTCAGGAATCTCTAGGCTTCGAGGTGCAGGTAAAAGACCCCGACACGGGGCGTGTTACTACCAAGCCGATTCCAAACACCGTATCCAACATTGTCGCCGCAGGTATTACTGCGCAGCTTCAAGGCCAGCAGATCACGCCCGAGTTGATGGCAGGTGCAGTTACGCGTGGTCTGTTGACGACTGAGCTTGTGTCTGACTTGGCAGCGAAAGGGGGCGTTAGTTTTGATGACCCTGCTGCACTTGCATATACCACCGCTGCGTTGCAGCGTGTTACAGCGGTTGCTTTGTCAGGTGGGTCAGGCGAGCAAGCCGCCGCCGCGTTGCAGGCCACACTGTCAGCATATGGCGGTGCCAAACTCAAGGAAGCCATTGATAACTCTAAGGTTGGTGACTTCATCGGTAACACACTGGATAAAATTTCTGGTGACTACCAAGAAACCGAAGACGCTGCTAAACGAGTTAATGATATTGGCCTGCGCCGCCAAGCTAACGCCAGAGCATATGAAGATATGCGCACCGAGTTGGCTGGTCTTTACGAAGATATTGAAGCGGAAAAGACGCGCATTGCTGGACTGCCTACAAACAACGAGGCACAGCAGATCGAGTACAACAAATCTGTTGGCGCACTCAACACCATGATTGAGAACTTCAACACGAAGTATCAACAGTATAACCCGCTTATGGAGAACCTAGTCACGGCTATTGAGCGTGACACAGGACTGCTTGAGACCGCTGAAGCTGACTTGCTCGAAGCACAGAGCAACATGAACGTGTCTATTGAGCGGTTGGACGACGAGCTTAAACCACTCAACGACGAGCTGACCAAGGCGGTCACTCTGGTGATGGACCCACTGTTCAACGAGGCCGAATACCGTGCGCTAAACGACCTTCCTGCTGGCGTCGATGCGTATCAACACTTCCTAGAAAACGGTCAATACGAGAACGTATATACGAACTTTGACCAGTTTAATGCGGCGCAACGGCGTAATACGTCTGCGATGATGAACCGTGTGTTTACCGAAGCAGGTATTGATCCGAGCAGTTTGAACGCCAATCAGCTTCAGGGAGTCTATAACGCTATTTCTAGCGCATACGACAACCCCAATGATCTTGAAGCCGCGCTTAATGACGAATCGGTTGTTGCGGACCTAGCTGCGCAAGTTCAAACAGGGCTGGCAAACCGAAACGATAACCCGTACCGAAACGCTACGCTGGATGCAGATAACCGCGCACGGTTGGGGGCATTGGGGTTTGATACTTCTGATGGTATGGATGGTGACATTCTTACAGACGCAGAAAAAGCCGCGCTTTACGCACAGGATAACCAAGGTACTTCTACCGCAGGTCTTGCGTCTGGTACTTCATGGCAAGACGTTGCTTCGGGTAAAGCCTCGGTTGAATACGACGCAGATGGTAACCGTGTCTGGCGCAACGTACGCGTTACTGAACAAAAATATGACCCTGAGTTCGGGCGTGTAACTGTTACTACTTCCTATGATAGCCAAGGTCGTCCTTACGGGGTAGTAACCAAAGATATGGATGGCAACTTAGTCACCCCAATGCGGATTACCATTTACGGAGGTAACAGCACTGCGACCTTTGGCGACACCATTAATGGCCTCCTGCAAGGTAACGCCAGTGCACAGCAGATTAACGATGCACTTACCGACAACGCTGTAATTCAGGCAGCAGGTGCGCAGCTTGGTGGCGTAGACAATGCCATTAACTTTGCATCAAACATTATAAATCTCGCTAAAAACACTGGTAACGACGCGCTGGTTAACACCGCTGCTAACGTCATGAAGGCAGGGGGCGGCATCCTTAAAGCCTTCAACGGTGTTGTTGCTCTTGCTGGTGTGGTGCCTTCTGAAACCGCACTCGGACAGTTCGCAGACAAACTTGTTAAGCTGGGTGAAGCGTCTACCACCGAAGAGTACAACCAGAACCTACAAGAACTTAATTCGCTTATGAACCGTCCGTCAGAGCTTGACCCTGACGCACCATGGTACGAGCGGGCCTTTGAAAAAGTTGAGAACATCGCGGGTGCGATTGCTACTCAGCCGACTGCGTTTATCGCGGAATACATCGGTGTCGAAGCCATGCAGGAGCTTGTACCTCTTGCAGTGGGTGGTGTAGCTACCCTTGGCGCTAAAGGCGCAGCTATGGCTGTCGGCAGAACGCTGTCCGCACGGATGGCGGCTACGACTGGTCTAAGCGCGGCTGCGGCTACCGACCTTGCTGAGAGCTTTGGCGGTACGGCTGCGGAAACATATGATCGTGCTTACGAAGTAGCTACTGCATCAGGTATGTCCGATGCCGAAGCCCAACAATACGCCCTAAATCTAGCCGTTGAGACGGGTACGGTCGCGGCGACTATGACCGCAGTTACCCTCGGTGTAGGTGGTCTAGCCCTTGAAAAAGCCATTCTTGGTAGAGACGAAGTTAGCGGCTTCCTTGCACGCGGTATTGACGAGCTTGGTACTCGTATTGGCAACGGTGCAAAGATCACGATCCGTGAAGGTGTTACTGAGTCCATCGAAGAAGGTGGCGCAACCGCATACCGTGAAGGTCACCTTGCGCAGCTAGACCCAAGTATTAATGTAGCGGGTGAAGTTGCAGGTGCAGCGTTTATGGGCTTCTTGATTGGTGGCCCAATCGCAGGCGGTGCATATGGAGTCAGTCAGACTGGGGACATGTACTCGAACCTTGTTTCGGCAATGAACCCCGAAGTCAACGCGATCATTACTAATACGCCGAATACAACGGCGGGCTTGCAGAACGCCGCGAACTCACTGACTGAGTTGGGTATCACTGGTGCCGCGCAGACTAACATCTTAAACAATATCAACGACAGCAAGTACACCAGTACGCAGGAAGCGGAGTCTGCGTTCCAGACTACCAACCCTGACTACACGCCAACACAAGACGAAATCGAGCAGTTTATCGGTGCAGGCACCGAGTCGCAGACTGTCCAGCAGATTGCTGAGCATATCGACACGCGGTATTTCGATACCCAAGAAGTCATCGCCGCCGCTGCACAGGAAGGCATCACGCTTACCGAAGAGCAAGCACAGCAGTATGTGCAGCAAACTGACGAGACGCAGGCCGTAACCGATCTGCGTGCAGAACTTGACCCACAGTACACCACTTATGAAGAATCCAAACAGTTCTTCAATGACCTCGGGTTCACACCAACGAAGGCACAAATTGAACAGTTTGTTGGTGCTACGACCGAAGCTGAACAGCAAGCAGCGATTGCTACCTTTGTTGACCCACTTTACACCGATGCAGAAGAAGCACGGGCGTTCCTTGAGAGCTTTGGATACACCCCAACAGACCAAGAAGTTGCCAGCTTTACAGGGCAAGTTCGTGAGTCGCAGCAAGAAGCAGCAATCGAAGAGTACACCGACCCTCGTGTCGTTGACGCCGAAGAAGTTGCCGCTGCGTATGAAGCCCTTGGCCTCACACGTCCTACCGATGCCGATATTCAAGAGCTTGTAGGTCAGTACGCTGAAGTAGAACTTGCAGGACGTGCCGAAGAGTACCTGCCGACTGCACGATACAACTCGATTATGAACATCCTTGAGAACTTTTCAGGGGAGGCGGGTGTATCCGACGAGATGCAAGAGGCGTTGGATGTCGTTAAAGCCGACATGATTAACGCACTGGGCGACCTTGGGCTTGACGTTGCAGTTATTGACCAAACTACCAAGAACCTTGAAGCCGCTGTCGGTAAGATTGCGTCGGGCGAAGAGGAAGCCACTGGGCTGTACGCCTACATCGACGATGCAGTGCAAACACTCAAAAATTCTGGCCTTACAAACGAAGAAGTGCAGGCCACCGTTGAAGGTATTGTTGGTACCCCTGCCACGGGCGATGCAGAAGCCACGGGTATCTATGCGCAGCTTGACACGCTTGCAGGCGATCTTACTGACGTAGAAACCTCGGTGCTCGACAAACTTGCAACGGTTGGCGGCGATCTTGACGCGGCGATTGATGCGGTTGCGACTGATCTTGGCGTTACCCGTGACGAGATCATGGGACAAATTGGTACCCCCGCCACCGAAGACGCAGCAGCCACAGGTATTTACGCGTACCTTGATTCCAACATCGACGAAGTTCTAGACATCCTCGGTGCGCCTGCTACAGAAGATACTGAGTCCACTGGTCTTTATAACTACATCGACAACGCCGTAGACAACCTCGGCCTCTCGCTGCAAGACCTCATCGGTAATGTCGGTACCGCTGCCGAATACGACGCAGACGGCAACCTAGTTACTGCACCGACAGGTATTTACGCAGAGATCGCAGACCTCGAAGCCCAAGGCTTGTCCAATGCCGAAGCTATTGCGCAGGTTGCGCTTGATCTTGGTGTTGCAGTTACCGATATTACGAACGCCCTGACGCAGACTGAAGAAGCCCTGTCTGGTGAAATCGGCGAAGTTGCAGGTGACGTTAGTAACATCGCGCTAACTCTTGGTCAGCCAGCAATACCTGATAATCCGTTTACAGATGAAGACGAGTCAACCGACGCCACTGGCTTGTTTGGGCTTATTGATAAGTACGAAACAGCAGGGCAAGAGCGTGACGAAGCTATTTCCAGCGCGATCGACGAGCTTTCTACTGATCTTGGCGTAGCAAAAGCCGACATACTAGATCAGCTTGGGTTGACCGAAACCAACCTAACCAACCAGATTGACCTGCTTGAGACGAGCTTTACTGAGCAACTCGGTGCTACTGAAGAGGCTCTTAGCGGACAAATTACTGGGGTTGAAGAGGCACTGGGCGAGCAGATCACTGGGGTCGAAGAGTCCCTTAGTGCGGACATTGAAACCGTTGCTAATTATGTAGGCAAACCTGCACAGGACGTTACTCAAACCGACATCGACTTTGTTGCTGACGTTATTGCGCAAAATCAAGTGCTTAATGAGCAACAGCTTGCTCTGTACGATGTAACAGGCGATGGCATCGTTGATATTAACGACCAAACCCTGCTCGAACAGGCGCTAGGCGGCGAGCAAGTTACGTTTGCCGACACATCTCAGTTCACGCCAACAGGCGTTTACGGCACCATCCAAGACGTGCAGACCGATCTGACACAGCAGATGGAGCAAAACCAAGAACAAACTCTGGATACCATCCAACAGATGGAACAGAACATTGTTACTAACATAGAAGATGAAGCGATGCGTGAAGGCGCACGTAACTTCTTGCAAATGGCACTCCAAGCACCCGATGCAGCGGGGCAACAAGTTAGCGTCAGAACACCTGATCCGCTACAATTACGCTACATTTACGACTGGAGCAGCATATTTGCTAACCCTTCACAACAGGCTTTATTCCCTAGTCCGTATGCAAAGGGTGGACAAGTAGAGGATACAACTGATAAGTTGTTAAATATAATTGGAGGCAAATAATGTCATGGCTCGATGATACCCTCGACGCGTTAGGTACAGGATTAAAGTCCGCTGGTAGCAACGCTATAGACTACCTTAGCAGCCCAGAGGGCATTATTCGCCTTGGTTCAATGGGGCTTAGCTACCTCGGCAACAAATCTGGTGTAGGTGACGCGCAAATCCCACCGTCTGGGTACCAAGGTGGTATCCCTGCGTTGACCGCGATGCGGCAGCAAGTCCCCGTTGCGCGAGGCACTGAACTACAAGGTGGCGCGATCCGCCCGATGGGCACCCCTACGCCAACTGGTCTTCAGGCACTTACTGCCCGTCAGCCTACTGGGCGTATGATGCCTATGGCCTATGATCCTAACCGCCGCCCCGGAAGTGGTGGTCGTCGGTATTTTACTGATGTCGAGTATGTCGCGCAGGATGCAGATGTAACTCCAGCACAGCAGCGTCAAGACGAACAAATCGCTTCACTTATGGAGCAAAACATTCAGAACCCTGCCCGTGAAGCACGCCGTGGTCCTCCAGCCCCCGTGCAAGAAAAGCTGGCAGCAGGTGGTTTAGCCACATTGAAGATGAAAAAAGGCAAGTATCTGAACGGCGACACAGACGGTATGGCAGACGAGGTTCCTGCGGAAATCGAGGGGATGCAGCCAGCGGCATTGAGTGACGGCGAGTTTGTTATTCCGGCTGATGTTGTTAGCCATCTCGGCAACGGCAACTCCGATGCAGGTGCTAAAGTCCTTGAAAGCATGATGGCTCGGGTACGCAAAGCACGTACAGGTTCCGAGAAACAGGGAAAAGAAATTGACCCTAAAAAGTATTTACCAGCGTGAGGTGAGACATGGCAGATGATCCTATTGTAGGCCAACAAACAGGCACAGAGTCTTCCCTGTCTAACTGGGCAGGTCCATATGTAACCACGATGCTCGGCAAGGGTGCAGCCCTCGCTAACGAGCCGTATTACGCATACACAGGGCCACTCACCGCAGGTGCATCGGGGCTTCAAGAACAAGCGTTCCAAGGGATTGCTGGGTTGGCTATGCCAACTGAACAGCAGACCATGGGGTACACCCCGCAAACATTTACGGCTCAAGGCGCGCAGCAGTACATGAATCCATATGTACAAGCGGCGCTACAGCCACAACTCGACGAGCTACGTCGTCAGACTGAACGGTCCCGTGTAGAGCAGGCAGGTCGCCTTACCCGTGCTGGCGCTTACGGTGGTTCACGTCAGGCATTGGCTGATGCTGAGTTAACACGCGGTATGCTAGCTAACATGGCTAACGTCACGGGTCAGGGCTATGCCACTGCCTTTGACAAGGCAATGCAGCAGTTCAATACCGAACAGGAAGCGCAGAAAGCCGCACAGGATGCCAACCGCGCCTACGGGCTAGCGGGGCTACAGCGTCAGGCCGAACTCGGTGCAGTGCAGCGGGGTATTGAATCTGAGGGTATCACCGCAGATCGTCTACAGTTTGAAGAAGAGCGGGACTTCCCATACAAGCAGGTGCAGTATATGCAGTCTCTTTTGCAGGGTCTGCCTATTGCAGCGCAATCCTACTCTTACGCTGCACCTAGCCAGTTGTCTGAGTTCTTGTCGGGTTCTGGCGGCATTTACGATCTTCTGTCAAAAGTGTTCTTGCCGCAGAAGAAAGAACAGACTGGCAGTGGGACAAACACTAGCGGGACAGGAGGCTAACCGATGGCGATAGACCAAGAAATCGAACGTAAGGTAAACGCCTATCGGAACAATCCGCAGGCGCTGATGCAGCGGTATCAGCAAAACCAGCAGCTTATTGACTTGCTAGCCTTGCAAAAACTGAAGTCTGAGAAGGATGCTGCCGCCAAAGAAATGCAGATGCAGATGGCGCAAGACCCGCAGACTATTAAACAACAGCGTGAGCGTGAGCTTCTTGACCGTACCAAACAAGATATGGTGCAGCAGCAAGCAGGCATCATGCAGATGGCGCAGCAGCGTCAGCAAAAGAACATGCAGCAGGTTGCCAAACAAGGCGCAGCTAGCCCTCAACAAGTGCAGCAGGTCGCCTCTGGTCTTGGCGCATTAGCGCAACGTCAGATGCCGCAGCGCATGGCAGCAGGTGGGGTAGTCGCCCTACAAACAGGTGGCGGAATTACTCAAGAGATGATTGACGCTTACCGCCGTAGCGGCGGGCAAGGACGCCGTGCGCGTGCCAGCATGACTGATGACGAGATTAGAGCCGTTCTCCAAGCACGTATGGGTGGTAGTGAGGTTCCAGAAGGTTCCGAACGAGTCCTTACTCGTCGTGGTACGAGAAATCGTCCGATTACTACCGCACCTCTGGAAGCTACTCTTGCCGATCAAGCGGCGGGAGAAGCTACAGTGGGGCCACTAGGCGCAACGGAAGGGGCAGCGCCTCCGACCGCAGAACGCGCGCCTGAAGCGGCTGCACCAGTAGTAGAAACCCCAGCGGCCCCTGTGCCTACAGGTGGTCCTGATGATGGACTACAAGGCGTTGCAGCCACAGCTACGCCGACAGAAACGAACACAGGCGGGGGCGGGCTACCTACTATTACTACACCAACTCTTGCGACTGCGACGGGTGACCGTGGCGCTGCAATTAACCGACAGTTTGGTATCGGCAGTGCAAACGCAGGTAGTGCAGGTACTGCGCTTAACAACGCGCGTGATGACGCAGCGGACTTTATGGGGCGGGCTGAAAAACAAGAGCGCTTCGATAAACTTATTGGGCGTCTTGAAGAGCTTGATGCACGGTACTCTGACCCAGATCGTCAGCGTGAAGATCAAATCTCTGCGTTCCTTCGCGGCACTGCGGGTGGTGGTAGCTTCGGCACGACCATGGCAGGTGGTTCAGCGGGTATGGCGGCAGAAAAAGAGAAGCAGTACACCAATGCACGGCAACGCCTACAGGACATCATTGGCCTCAATGAAACTGCAATTAACGTAGACACAACGATTGCAGGGCAGGCACAGCGTTCTGGTGACGCGGCGGCTGACCGTGCCGCAGCTAACGCCCGTCAAGCAGCGCAGATTGCAGCTAGTATGACCCGCGCTGAAATGGATCAAGCCTATCGTGAAGCAGACCTTCGTTTGCGAGCAGAGCAAGGTAATCTTAGTGCCGCAGTAGATCGGGCAAAAATTGAATCTGACCGCGACTTGCGTATGGCTATTGAAAAGTCAGGCAACGAGCAAGCTACGATGGGCCTACTTGAGCGCAACACTGCACGGCAAGCTGATATCATGGATCGCGTTATGAACGACGTGGAGTACCTTGGCTTGCTTCGTCGAGCGCAAGAAACAGGTAAGCCAGAAGACGTTGCAGCGGCGCAAGCTAAACAAGATCAGCTAATTCTTACCGCAAACATCATTATGAACCGTGCAGGTTTGTTTGATACTGAACGTATGCTTTATGAGCGCCTCGGTATGCCGTATAACAGACCCGGGGCTGGTGCTGGCGCAGGTGGCGACGGCGGGCAACTAGACGCAGAAGTACAAGCATTACTAGAACGCTATGGCGGTTAAGGAGTGGTAAATGGCTACAATTCAGCAGCTTGGGACCGCCCTTAAAAATGCACACGCAGCGGGAGATGTAGAAGCTGCACAGCGACTAGCCGCTGCCATTCGAGAAATGCAGTCTCGTCCTCAAGGTGAGGACTTAGCCGCGTTCTTTGCCGACCAGCAGGCTCGGTACGGGGGTATGCGTCCGCGTGAAGAAGCAGGGTTCTTTGAAAACGTAGGCACGGGCTTCTTGTCTGGCCTTGTTGGTACTGGTGAGATGGCCTCACTCGGTGCCGCTACCCTGCTTGAAGAGGAAGATGAACTCGCCGCTCGGGAGCGTATTAAAGCCGTAGCAGACGTGCTTCGCCCCGAAGGTGGTGATCCCGACTCTATCTCGTACCTTATTTCGTCAGGACTTGGCTCTCTTGTAGGTGCTCTTGCCCCTGCCGCTCTCGCCGCTACGGCTCCTGTTTCGGCCCCTGTTGCCGCAGGTATTGGTCTTGGTGGCGCAGCCGCTATTGGTATCGGCGCTGGTGCTGGTGAAGCAAGTGAACGTGCCCGTGCCGCAGGTGCGACCGAAGAAGAGCGTGCATCCGCTACACTCCGTGGCGCTGCAATTGGCTCTCTCGAAGTCCTACCACTAGGCCGAATCCTACGAATCCCGGGGGTATCACAGCTTGCACAGAAGATTGGCGGTAAAACCGTTGAAGAAGGCGGTAGCCGTATCCGTAGTGCGCTTACGACTGGTGGCACTGAAGCAGCGCAGGAAGCCGCAGCGGGGTTCCTACAGAACCTCAATGAGCGTGGGTACAACGCAGAGCGCGAACTCCTTGATGCTGGTCTGATTGACGAGGCTATTGCTGGCGGCGGTGCAGGTGCAATCCTACAAGCCGTTGTCGATACTTTTACGAGGGGGCGCGCAAGACGCGCCGCTACCGATACTGGCGAAGGCCCGACTGAAATCGGTGAAGTCACCGCCGAAGAAGTTTTACCCCGCCTTGAAGAGGGACAGGTGCAGGGTGAGTTGTTTGCACGTCCTACTACACAGACGGTTGAACCGGGGACGGGTGAAGCACTTACCGACTTTAACGCGGACCAGATTAACTCTGCGGTAAACAGACTTACCGCACGCGGCGTTGCGCCAAGCGCGATCACCGAAGAAGCTGTATTCGACGAAATCCTAGCCGCAGAAGAACAGGCCGCTACGCCAGAGCCAGAACAGCTAACCATTGAAGGTGCGATTGACGCAGCAGATACTCGTGAGATTGAAGCCATGTTCCAACAGGACATGGACGATGCCGAGATTGCTGAAATCGAGTCTATGATTCGCGCTGACGAAGAAGCGGTAGCAGGTGTCGAGCGTATGCGTGCCGCATCGCAGCGAGAAACCGAAACCGCAGCAGCCCGTGACGAAGCGCGTGCAGAAGCAGCAAGTCCTCGGGAAGCAGCGTTGGAGGCCGTTATCGGTCAGCCGACGACAGGCAGCTACGTTAACCTTGAGCGGCGGTTCTCCCAAGAACTGTCTCGCCGCAACATTGCAAGTGGTGATCGTGCCAAGCCGACCGCAGCAGAAACTGCGCGTATTCGCCGTGCGGCAGATGCGTTTGCAGGTATGCGCCCGCAAGAACAGCGTAAGCAAGCGCAGCAAGAGCCGTTGGAGGTCGTAGAGACTGCGCCAGAGGCTACGCAACTTGAAGAACTAGAGGCACGCATCCCAGAGCGCCGTGCACCTGACCGTGAAATGACGCAGCAGTCGTTCCCCGGGATGGGTAGGCGTAAAGGTGCGCGTGCTGAGCAGTTACCAGAAGAGGTTCCTGCACCGAGAACTATCACGAAAGAGTTCTTAGATAACCTTGGCGTTGCACCGAAAGCGCCAATCCGCACGCGTACTGAGGGTAAAGACTTGAACGACCCTGCGGTACGTGAGCAGTTTGTCCAGTTTGCAAACAACCCGAAAGTTGCGCAGCAGACTCGATTGAACGTCGCACGCGAGCTAGAGGGAGTGCCCGAAGCACAACTAGAATTGTTTCAGCCTCAACCACGCGGACGAAAAGGAGGCAAAGATGAACAAACTAGACCAGCTCAGCCAGCAACAGGTGGAGCAGGCGTTCAAGGTACTACACCAACTCTGGATTTCGGAGCGCCTTTACCTGAAGCAGGAAGACCTACCGAAGCAGCTCCAACACCTAGAACACGAGGAATGGGTGATACTGGGCGCGGCACTGGAGAAGCTCCTAGACGAGCGGGAGGAGAACAGCTTGCACTAAACTTGAGTTCGGCAGCGGCTAACCGTCGCTCGCAGCCTTTGAGCGCAGAAGAAGCACAGATTGCATCGAACTTAAGTTCGGCAGAAATTAACCGCCGCTCGCAACCTTTGAGCGCGGAAGAACCGCTTGCACTGAACTTGAGTTCGGCAGCGATTAACCGTCTTTCAACGCCTTTGGACACGCGGTTGACTGAACGCGCCGAAGTCACAAAAGAAGTCGTGCGCGAAGCCGAGAAGAGACGCGCCGCTACCGAGTCTCAGCAAGAAAGTAAAAAACGCAAGGTGATGCCTGCGTTCCCCGAAGCGGGTGCAAAAATCACCAAAGATTTGAAGAAAACCAAGCTGAAACGCACCGAGGCAATGGCCCCTGCGCCTACTCCTAAACGCCGGGCACCTGTTGAGGACAATACGTCTAAACAACTTAACGAGCGTTTCGAGGCGCAGGACGCCGAAACCAAAGGTATCGCAACTGATCTGAGCAAGGATTACACCGACATTATCGGTGAGGACATCACGACCACTGATGACCGCCTTAAGATTTTGACCCTGCTTACCAACGGTACGACGGCGCGCGACAAAGAAGGCCAAGCCGCCCTAACTTATTTAGGTAAGGTCAAGCGTCCGATTGATGGCCTGTATCTCGCTATCTTCGATGCGGCTAACCAAACGCCACAGTATCGTCCGCAAGCCAACGAATCTCAATCACGTCGTAACTTCTTCTCAGGTATGGGTCAAAAGCCTGCGGGCCGGGTACTCGACTGGGCTAAGGCTAACTTGTCAGCAAAGACAAACAAGTGGATCGACGAGACGCTGAAGAAGGAAGTGCGTGAGTTTAATCGCATTGAGAACACAGACTATGTTGAGATGTTTCGGGAGCGCGAAGCCAAACTAGCGGCAAACGAAGCGGCACTCCAATCGCAAGTCGAAGCCGAGATGCGTGAAGATGTACGGGCTAACCTGAACGAACTGTCGAAGATGTTCTCGAAGATGCTTGAGCGCAGTGCAGTAGTCGGCCTCGACGTGCCGCTGCATCCAGCAGTGCGTGTAGCCCTAAGTAATAACGACTTAGCAGGTGCACTGCGAGCACTAGCCAGCACGTCGCCAAGTAATCGTGTGTCACAGGTTGCAAGCAAGATGGCTAACGTAGTTCGCGGGGGAGATAAGTTTAAAGCCCGCCTCAACCTTTCCACGACGCGTTTTGCGGCAGACTTAGACGCTGCAAATGTAAGTGATATTACAAAAGAATTATTACTTGGACGTGGAGGGGACAACTTTAATGTATTCCGTGCACTGCACGAAGACGCAGATTATGCGCTTTCAGAACTTTCAGCGGTTTTAGCAAGAGATGTTACAAACGCAGAATTAAATACGTTGAAACGAGACGTTAAAGCCATAACGCAACGTGCGCTTAAAGATCAGCCTGATACAGTAGTCGTATATCGTGTAGGTAAAATTGATCCTGAAAGTCCGCAATCATACACACTTGACCCTAACTACTCTATCGACTCCAACCTACCTTGGCGTAAGGGTAAAGAGCAAAAACTTGACGCGTATCTTGTAAACAAATCAGACATCCTTGCATCGCCCGACATCACATTACGTGGACGTATCGGAGAGGATGAAGTCATAATTCGTGGCGATAAAGTAAAAGCTTTCGAAGGTGCGCAAGACTTTACTCAAGTCGAAATCGTTAAGAACCTCAAGGGCGAAGATGGTAAGCCTGTCGCAGGTTTGTTTGATCCCAAGACCAACACTATTAAGTTGGATGCAGAAGCAGGGTTGAACCCCCACGTACTTCTGCACGAGATGACGCACGCGGCGGTTAGCGCGACACTAGCGAACAAGAACCACCCGCTGACCAAGCAGTTGACCAAGCTGTTTGAAGATGTGAAGCCGATGCTTGATTCCGCATACGGTGCAACAAACGTAGATGAGTTTGCGTCCGAAGCTATGTCCAACCCAGAGTTCCAGCAAAAGCTGGCGGGTATGTACCCTGACGGTAAAGAAGTCAGTGCGTTCCAACGCTTTGCAAACTCAGTTGCAAACTTTGTGCGTAAACTTGTTGGTATGCAGCCGAAACAGATTGATTCGGCAATGTCTCAAGCGGATCGCTTGATCGAAGCTATGCTCGCCCCTGCGCCGAACTATCGTGACGCTGTTGAACTGCCGATGATGAGTGCGCCTCGTGATGTGAAGCAGGCGGCTAAAGACTTGGGCGAGATGCAGAAGAAACTCGGCCCACTTACGCAAAAAGCACGACAGCAGTTTGCCGATGGTAGTCGGGAGATGCTCCGTAGCGGCGTGAACATGAACGCCAAGATCGCGTATCTATACGGTCTCGGCTCTCAGGCTCTTGGTGATGTCGCCAATAAAGTCGGCCTCGGCAATGTCGGCCTACGCCTACATGATTTAATTGAGCGCCAACGCGGCGCGATGTACCTGTCTGACGAATACGTCCAAGGCAAAGTGCGTGAGGTTGAGAAATGGTCTAACAAGGCGGGTATCGAAAAGAACCAAGCCTTGAATAATATCATCTATAGCCGTGACCACGGTGCGACAATCTGGCAGGTAGACCCCACGCTAACTCAAGCACAGGCGCGTAAGAAGTACGGCGATACTGAAGTATCTGGTCGCAAGCTGTTTGACGTTTGGAAAGATCAACGTGCCGACTGGAACACGCTCGGCCCTGATGGACAACGCGCGTACAAAACCATGCGTGACATGTACAAAGATCAGTACAACAAACTAAAAGACGTTATCTACGGACGTATTGATGCCGCTATTAAAGACCCCGAAGCGGCGGCTAAGCTGAAGCGCGAGGTTTACGCACGGTTGTTCGACACGGGTACCTTGGACGTTTACTTCCCGTTGATCCGTGAAGGTCAGTACAAACTTGAGTATTCACTCAAGGACAGCAGCGTTGCCAACGAGCGCGATGCCTATGTCGTACAGATGTTTGATAACTACGCAGAACGTGACCGTGCTATTGCAGAACTGAAGAAGGATGATAACGTAGTAGCGTCATCTATTAAGACCCATGACGGAGACTATGGCCTCAAGCAATTCCAAGCGGCTCCCCCGACATCTTTTGTTGGTCAGACGTTGCAAACGCTCAAGGCCAACAAGGTGGATGAAAATGTCCAAGCGGAAATTCTGCGCCTATTCGTCGATGCACTACCTGAAAACTCGTTTGCCAAGTCATTGCAAAAGCGTAAAGGCACCCCGGGCTACATCCAAGACGCACTATATGCGATGAAAACTAAGGGCTACGACCTTGGTCGTCAGACAGCCCGACTAGAGTACAGCGCCAAAATACAGCAGCTTGAGGACGAAATCTTTGAGATGGAACCCGCCGAGACTGGTGGGCCAAAGACCGCAGTTGGACGTGCAGTCGGTGCGATCCCTGCCGATATGGTCAAGAAAGAACTCCTTGATCGTGCGCAGTTTGCTCGCTCTGGTGCCAAGAACAAGCAGATGGAACGCATCTACAAAGGTCTGAACCAAGTCGCCTTCATCTACACAATCGGCTTCAACGCCGCCTCTGCACTGGTCAACCTTTCACAGGTGCCGCTGTTCGTGCTGCCGATGCTGGGCGGTAAGTATGGTTACGAGAACACGTCATCAGAAATTTTCAAAGCGATGCGTCTGGTCACTGGCTCTAAGGTTGGGTCGGACTCTGCGCACCTCATGGGTAAAGTTCTCGACAAAGCCTCTCTAGCCTACGGCATTGACGCCTACTACGAAGTTACGCCGAATGGTGACTTCAAGGTACGCAAAGACCTGAAACTAGACAAAGACACAGTTGCAGAACTGGAACGTCTGTCACCTCTGGTGAAGATGGCTACCGAGCGTGGTCAGCTAAATCGGTCGTTCTTGCTTGATGCGTTGGGCCTCGAAGAAGGTGGACGTGTACAGCGTGGTAACGTGATTACACGCAACATGGACAAGATTTCTGGCATCTCAGCGATGCTGTTCAACCAAGCTGAACGCTTCAACCGTCAGGTCACCCTGATCGCGTCCTACAACCTTGCGCTCGAAAAGATACGCAAAGACAACCCGAGCATGTCTACTCAAGAAGCGCGGCAGAAAGCGGCAGAAGAAGCCCTTTACGAAACTCAGCAGACCAACGGCGGCGCGGTGCTTGAAACTGCACCGAAAGTGTCGCAACAGGGTATCGGGCGTGTGGCCTTCATGTACAAGTCTTATGGCTTGCAGATGTACTACACGATGGCAAAGACTGCAAAAGAGATGGTCGAAGCCCATATCGAAGGCGATAAGGCTACCCGCAACCGTGCGTTCAAGCAGATCATGGGTTTCCACGGCACTGCACTGTTCTTCTCTGGGGTTTACGGCCTGCCGCTATACGGCGCGGTGCAGTTGGTTATGGACGCACTGTTCTTTGACGATGACGAGGACGACTTCAACACGATGGTGCGCAAGCAGATCGGTGAAGGGTGGTTCAAAGGCCCACTGCAAGAAGCCACAGGCATTAACATCGCAGACCGTGTGCGCCTAACTGGGTTGCTGATCCAAGAGAACCGCTACAACAGCAATGCCTCACTAGAAGAAGACATCATGTTCTATCTAGGTGGTCCGGCGCTGAGTGTCGGTAAGCGTATGCTCCGTGCAAAAGACGATTTTGCTAACGGCGAAATCCAACGTGGTATTGAGAGTGCGCTTCCCGCAGGTGTGGCGAACGCCTACAAGACGACCTTCGGGCGGTATCAGGAGCAGGGGGGTATTTACACCCGCCGCAACGATCCGATGTACGCTGATATGTCTACTTGGGAAATGCTTGCTCAAGGCATCGGGTTCGCCCCTGCCGACTACATCTTCCAACAGGAACAGAACCAACGCGATAAGCGTGTGGAGCGGGCCATCGTGGACGAGCGTACCAACCTGATGCGTCGTTATTATGTGGCACTGCGCGTAAACGATTTCGACGAGAGTTCTGCGGTATTGGACGAAATCTTCGAGTTCAACGACAGACATCCTTACGCATCCATTGCCAACGAGGACATCCAGCGGTCTTTGGACTCACACAGAAGAACATCTTATGAGATGTACAACGGCGTGACTATCAACCCACTGGTGCGTTATGCCATCGAACAGAGCCGTAGGGAGTACAGCCGATAAAGAAAAACCCCCCAACCTTTCGGTCAGGGGGTCATGAGGAGAACGACGGTATGTTAGTGAGGGCAAACAAAACCATCGCTTGAACTATATCACACAGTTCTCCATATGCGTAGCCCCAAATTGCCGCCTTCAATACGGACTCGGTGGTCTAAAGTCCAACCTCTATCGGCAAAAATTTTGGTGCTTTGCTTTATGGCCTCCTCGGTATTGATGCACGGTATAAACACCGATGCACCAATAACCATTTTATCCCAGTTCACTTGGATGCGTACTCCGTCAGGGTGCAGATCATAGGTTTTCCACACTGTCATCTTCTGGCTCCGCATCGAACTTCATGACGATGACATCAGCAGGGGGTAGCACAAGGTTGGTGCCCTTGGTCAGGCGCACCTTCTTACGTTTACCTTTGAACTTCTGCATGATCTCGCTGACCAGATGGGCGTAGTTAATCTGCAACTCGCCACACCACTCCTTCAGCGGTTTCGGCTTTACGAAAAACAGCTTCGTGTCTGTCTCGTATCGCGCCACCAATCGGCCCCTCGCTACCTGTTCTGGGATAACGTGTTCATCTAGCCCACTCTCGTGCACACCACGGTTGTCCACGGTGCTTTTGATTTGCAGGATGTAGCTAATGTTCTCGGCAAAGAAGTCGTTGAGCACATCAGTCGCGGTGCCAGACATCTCGCTAAGACCACGCTTGTTCTGTGCGATCAGGTCAGTAGTCGCCCACTTGAATATCTTCTGCACATCGTAATCGTGCAGTCCAACTTTCTTGGCGATCAGTAATCCTGCAATCGTAGAGGTTATAGTCGCGGACCAAAACCTATTTTCAGCGGATAGTTCAGCTTTCTCATCGACACGTTTTTGTACTTTTTTAATGATGGCGCGAGTTTCATCCAGATTGTTCATGATCCACTGGATATACGGAATCCCTGCATGTCCGTAGTTTGCAAAGATATTTGCTTGAAACGTGTCGGTTATTTCTTTGTCCTTGTACTCATCAAACATTCTTTCTACGCGACACTCAAGTATCCGCTGTGCCTCTGCTTTCGGCATAGCCTTGCCACGACTGACAGTCTCAATAATTGACGCGTTTGCCGTGTACTGCATCAACAGGCTCCACGGCCTACCTTGGTATCTTTCTACGTTAGCACTGGCAGTCATACGCCCACGTTGTTTTCCTGATGTACCTTGGTAAACAAGATCAGACATTTCACGCGGTGTCATATTAGTTACTTCGTCAATACCTACGGGCAGGCTGTGTGCAACCTCGGCTCGGTTCATTTTGAATGCGGCGGTATCTTTTTTATCTAAAACAAGTTTATCTGGATCACCCCATATACCTGCGGCGGCGTACATTATTGTAGTTTTGCCTATACCAGATTCATTGTTTACGAACGCTATGGCACCGCAACTTTCGTTTAAGAACTCCATCAGCGGACTGCCGAAACCCATGCCAAAACCGAATTGTTGTAACACAAATCTGTCTTCGTTCCACACTTGTAAGTTATCTCGCCAAACCTCAAGACTACCTTTCGGTTCAAATGCGGGAAACAAACCTATCGTCTGATTGGCAGGTGGGTTAAACTCGATGCAGTCGGGCCTGATATTCTGGTTGCCCAGAATGAACGAATCGTGCTTATCGTTTGCCCACCCGAACTGAACGTGGGCTTGGTCGGCTGTACTGGTGGCTTGCAATTCATCCACCCAACTAAGTGTATATGACATCAGATCATCCATCTTCTTAACTGCAACGCCTTGCGAGGACAGCTTCTTGCGGAACTCTTCACTCGACGTGACTGAACTCATAGGTAGTGTGAACTCTTGCACACCGTCCCTTGGAAGGTGGAGACGCATCACTAGGGACTCGCCCAACTCTGGATCGCGGATACGTTTAACAACGTATAAGTCGTTATGGTAAATTCGCTTCTCGTCTACATCTCCATCTTCGTTTCGGGTGCGTATATACACCCCACCATTTGACCCACGCACATAGGGCGGCGGGTATTTCGGTATGACATACTTCGGCTCCTCTGGTGCCGTAGGCTCCGCAACATAGTTGCCTTCGTCATCGACTTCGGCTTCGCGTAGCTTCTTTCCCAAGACAATCGGGGACTTGATCTTCCCCCACTGGGGGCACTCAGAACAAACATCAGGCCGATACTCGTCAAACTTCGTGCAGGTGTACGGCCCTTTTATCAGGCTTAGCTTTTTACGCGTTTCGTCTGCGGTGTAGTCAGGGTGCTTGTGCGATAACTTGTATGCCGCCTTGTCCCCATCCGAGCAGAACTTAGCGATGGACAGCCCCGCTCTCCACATTGGTTCGCTCATGGTTTCTTGGTTGCCCATGATATACGCAAGTTGTGGGCACCCATTGCCTTGTTGGGTTTTCAGCAGAATGTCCCTAAACACGCTTTCCTGATTGCCCATCAGGTTTTGCATGGTCTGGCTCATTTCCTGCGGCGTGTACTTCGCGGGAACTGGTATCGGGTCTGACCCGAGCAACTCCGAGAACGCATCAAAATCTACCGCTGAAAACTCTGGTGTCGGGCCGAAGAAACCCACCGCTGACGGGGGGTTCGTCTTGTAGTTATGCGTGTGAGGAACTCTTAACACGCGCGCACCATCAGCCGTTACAGCAGGGTCGGCGGCAAAGTTGTCCTGCGCACAAAGACGTTTCAGCCTTTCCGCTACAGGATACCAATCCTCGTAGCACACCGATTCCGACAGGAACCAGTAGACGTGCACACCCCGCCCCGAGTTGACCATAATCGGTCGAGGTAGGCTGTGCTTTTTGCAGAATGTATGTAGGGCTTTTATCGCTTGTTCTTGCGATGTGAACTCTTTGCTTGGCCCACAATCTAGGTCCAGAAAGAACGCATTTAAGTGCTTTACGCTATCTACTTTTCGTGAGCCTGCCTCGTGAAACGTGGCTAGGCCATAGTAAACATCATATCCTTCTTGGTCAAAATTGTGAGCGGCATCAACAACGGCATCAATCGTATCGTAAAACTTCTGTGCTTTACGTCCATCTGACGATCTCGCCGCAAAGACGCAGTAGTAGCCCTCACTACTCAACGCCTTTGTTAGAAATGTTTTTGTTTCCATTTATACCACCCATTGCCTAAACCGCCACGGTAGGGTGAAAGAGGTTGAAGTCCCCCACCGTGGCGCAGTCCGATTACCCTAGACGACGAGCGATCAATCGTCCCAGTTGTCGATAATCGAACTCAGGTCGCCATCACCACCGCTTGGAGCAGGTGCGGTTTTCTTGACGACTTTGGTAGGCTCTTCAACGGGTTCGTCATCCTCATTGTCGAACAGCGGTTTAGGCTCTTCTTTCTTCTCAGGTGCGGCTTGCTTTGGTGCCTTCTTATCGACACCATCAGTTTGTGCAACCGTGAGAGTAATGGCTTTCAGAGTATCAGGGTGGTCTTTCATTTCAACCACTGTCTTTAACTCTTCTTCGTCCAAGGGGCGAACCGCCTTAAAGAATAGCTTGGGAACACTACTGCTTTCATCGAACCGCATGTTGGTGATGATAGCGATTGCGGGGGTGTTATGCGCGGAAAGGAACCGTGCGTATGCTTGCATCGGCATCTTGCCATCCTTGCCATCACCAAAGACAGAAGTCGCAGGCAGGGCAAGCTGATACACCTTATCAAGTTGTCCTTCGAGTGCCACAGCGATGCGCTGTCCGAAACGACAGGCACGGCTTTCACCCTGACCAGAACCCTTGACGTTCATCTTACAGTCCATGCAACGTGAGGCCATACGCTGATCGGCGGGAACCTCGGGTGCAGGGGCTTCAGTGTCGGTTGACCAACACTTCGGCGGGGTTGGGTTCTGCGCATCATAGTTGCCTTCGTAATACTGGCGACTGATCTTGGCGGCGTTCACGATAACCATATTCATGTTATCTTCTTTACTGACGGACACTTGTTCGCCGTTGACGAACTCGCGGAACTTACCGCCGTTAAGACTAATGCGGCGGCGTTGATCGCCCCCACCAGAACCACTTAGCAGGTTGTCGTTTACATCCTGCAATGATTTGAACAGATCACTGTTCGCAAGCGCATTGTTTTCAAACAAGGTAACATCGGACATTTGTTTCTCCTTACATGTCGTCGTCTAGGTTAAAATCGGCATCGTCATCATTGTCGGTGAAAGTGACTGCACCGATAGCACCCAGACCACCTGCCATAACAGCGGTGCCTGCACCGTTGCCATTTGGCTTGTCTGCGTCCTTCTTGGTGAGCGCAACTGACACGTCATCAACAGAGAAACGATAGGTATTGCCTACTTTGATGTAGGTATCTTTGGGGATGTGACCCTGACGCACCCATGCACGGATCGTAGAAACCGATACAGAGAAGTGCTTCGACAGGTCTTCGATAGGTACGAATGGTCCAGTCATTATTTTTTCCTCACAGAGATTACATATTCAGAATCCACGTTTAGTCCCTTCGGAACTATGTCGGGGTTCTCTTCGAGAAAGGTCTTAACAATCGTCTGGTTCAACCGCTTTTCAAAGAACTCGGGAACCTGATGCTCCAAGACGAACTTGTGCATTTCTTCCCAGTCACTTGTCCAATAACGAGTTTTTACCGAACGGTAGAAGAGACCTTCTGAAGTCCTAACGCTATCGGCACCCTGCTCTTTGCAGTAGTCGAGTAGCGCGGCTTTGACCTTATCGAGTTGCTCATTAAGGTCGGCTTCTTTTTGCTTGAACTCCGCCGCAACACGAGCCTTCTCGTCGCGGATTTTCAAGTACACTCTAGTCAGCTTCGCGGCTAACTTATCATCCTCACTCATTTTGTTCTCCTATTCGCACGACAATAGTGTCGGGATATTCACTCTACTAGCAGATTATACTCTAGTCAAGTATTTCCTTGTAAAGATCAATCATTTTTGTGTGTACGTCTATTCTGTTATCTAATAATGCGTAAACACGTTTCTCTACTTGGGAACCTTGGAGCTGTACGACGGTGCATTTGTGATCCTGTCCTGACCTGTGAACACGCGCGTTTGCCTGTGCGTAAGTCTCTAGCGAACTGGTCGGACCCCACCACACAACTGTGTTGGCGGCTGTTAACGTCACACCATGCGCCGCTGACTGCGGCTGGATGACAAGCACCTTTGGGTTATCGGACTGTTGGAACTCTCGGAATATCTCGGTGCGCTTCGCCGCAGGCACGTCCCCCCTGATGACCTCGGCAGTGATACCGTCCTTGCGTAGCTTCTCGGTCAAGATGTCGATAGTGTGCTTGAACGGCACGAACACCAAGACCTTCTTGGAACTCTCGTCGATGACCTCTCTGAGAACCTGATAGCGATGCTTGATGTCGAACTCTAGGCTCTCGCCGCCATCGGTATAGACCGCACCAGAAGATATTTGCAGGAGTTTGCTCATGTTGATCGCTGCGTTTGCAGCCGTGACCTCTTCGCCTGCGGCCTCTAAAACAAGTTTGTCTTTGAGTTGCTTGTAGTATTTGGCCTGCTGTCGGGTTAATTCGACTTCGCGTTTGGTGTAGACCATCTCGGGCAGGTCGAGGCACTCGTCCTTGGTGTAGCGGATCGCGGGTTGCAGGACGCGAAACACCGTGTCGGTCGCAGTATCCTTCGGAACCCACTTAAACTGTGTGATCTTGCGCATCACTTGGTCGCGCCATGACCCAAAGAACCTCGGCACCGCAGTCGGGTTGACTAGCTTGGCGATGCCATAGGCGTCCAAGGGGGACTGCGCCGCAGGTGTGCCTGTCATCATCCAAAGCCAAGTGTCCTCGGTTAACAGTTTATTTAGCGTCTTCCATCGCTTGGTCTGTGCGTTCTTATAATGCGTGGCTTCGTCCACAATGATGCAGTCGAACCCGCCGTTGGCAATCTCTTCGGCAACGATCTCGACACCATCGTAGTTGATGATGACGTAATCAGCCCCTTGGTTGATGACCTTCTTGCGCTTCTCTTTGGCACCATAGGCCACATCGACGGTGCGGTGCATCGCAAAGGAAAACAAGTCATTGCGCCATGCGCTATCCATGATCGAGAGCGGGCAGATAACCAACACGCGGCGCACTTTGCCCTGCTTCATTAAGAAGTCCGATGCCCAGATTGCAGATGCAGTCTTGCCTGTGCCCTGCTCGTTGAAGCAGAACGCTCGGCGGTTCATCGTGAGAAAAGACGCAGTAACACGTTGGTGTTTGTAGGGCTTGTACTGCCCGGGCCAATCGTAACGTCCCTCAATGGGTGATGGCACGTTCTTGATGTTCAGCTTCTTGAGGGTGTGCGCTTCGTCTACGCCCCACTTAACTGCCACCTGATTGTCAGGCAGTTCCTTGCTGTTTGGGATGACAGTCGTAACTTTGTTCGGGTTTTTAAGGCGCAACAGTAACGCCTTGTTCTTGAAAATCTGCACATTGTTCTCCATCGCAACGCCACTTTTTGTTAGTGACGCGGTTTTTGTTAGTGCGGCACTAACGCTTTTTCTTGGGGCTACTCATGGCACCCCCTGCCGCTCGGTTCTTCTTGCGGCTTTGCACACGGTAGCCATCTTTATTGGTGCCCCCACGCGCCAATGGCTTCTTGTGTGCGATGTCCTTACCTTCACGCTTGTCGGCTACGCCGTTTTTGTTAGCGTCTTTACCTGTCTTGTCCATCTTGCGCCGCGCACGTTGCCGCTCCATGCGGTCAGCATGTTCGCCACGCTTCTTTTGTTGCTCGTACTCTTTCTTGTACGGACGGGGTTTGTTTTTGTAGGGCATCAGTGACCTCCGTTATGAACGCAAACAGTAACAGGGCAGTGCCTCTTACACAGTCCGCTTGGTTTAGGGTTCCACACATCTTGGTCGGCGGCGGTTTTCATGGCGTTATATTTGCCAAGCCATTTCTCCCACAGGTTCGGCTTATCGAAATCGGCATAGCTGTCTTTGACCAGTGCCTTACTGACCACAAACACCAACCCTGCCTTGACCTTTTTAATGTCGGGGAAGTGCGCGAACACAGTCAGTGCCATCAATTCTAACTGCCCTTTGTCTGCGTATTTCGCACTCTTGCCTGTCTTGTAGTCGATGACCCATGCGGTTTCTGCTAACACATCAATGATTAACAGGTCAGCGATACCTCTAAACCAGACATCCTTCGCATAGAAGTCGCACGGCTTAAGGTCTTCGGTTACACCCATCTTCCGTTCGCACAGCTTGACCCCCCGTTTGGCGTTCAGGGAATCAAGCATGTCCTGTGCAAAGGAAAACTTGTTAGGGAGTGGCTTACCATCGCGGATGTATTCTTCAGCCGCTAGGTGAAACTCTGAGCCGTAGCGGATCGCTTCGGTCTCAACAAAGGGATACTCTTTGAGTATTTTCTCGTGGTAAAACTGTTTCGGGCATTGTTCAAATGCCTTTATTTTGCTGAATGACCACGGTGCTACACTCATTCACAATCTCCGTATGATTTCCCAGTTCCACTTTCGCAGTTGATCGGTAGACCGTCCGCCCACGCAGGTGTCCAACGCATACACTCTTCGACATATGCTTGAGCCTCTGCCACTTCTTCGTCACGAACACAGGCCACAATCGAATCGTGCACGGTTAACACAACGCGGTATCTCTTAGCAATTTGTAACATTTGCTCACCAATGATGCAACGAGCGATTGCTTGGCAGACGTTTTCCGTCACCTTTCCACCATAAATTCTGGTGCGTCCGCGCCGTGTCTTATAGCTGTATTCCAAACCGTTCTCGCCTTGCTCGGCTGATAAGTCGTCATACTGTATGAGCAAACCTGATGGCAGCAGGATGCCGCGTTCTGCGCCCACTACTTTCAACACGCCAGACTTACCGATTTGGTAGCTGTCGCCGTTGACCATGTGCCGCACCATGTTCTGACAATCGCGCCAGAGTTGGTTAATTTTCCAGTTGGCTTCGCGGTAGATGTTAATGACACGTCGGGCCTCGTCGAGGTCCATATCAAACCCAAACGTCTTTAGCTGTGCTTGGAATTTGAGCGCACCCATGCCGTAACCCGCGCCAAGGATGGTGGTCTTACCCACGAACCGTTGGTCTTTGGTCACTTCACCTTCACTGCATCCGTAGATGCGTGACGCCATCTTCTTATACACGTCCTCACCTTTAGCGAACGCTTGGGTCAGGTCGTCTTGATCGGCAAGCCACGCCAGAACACGCGCTTCGATCTGCGCACTGTCGGCATCAATCAGGGTGTAGCCTTCGGGGGCAAGGATGCTCCGCTTTAACTTCTTACCATTCGGACCACGGCTCGGTAGGTTCTGAAGATTGATCTTGTCATCGCCACCCCATCGCCCAGTGTGCGCGGCGTAGTAACGGACAGGAACAGGCAGGGTGCCTCGTTTACCTATGTCGATGAACCGCTGAGTCCGCGTCTCTTCGAGTGTGCTCTTGGTGCCTAGCCTCGCCGCTACCACGGCTTGCACTCGGTCATCCTCGTGGTCAGCCAATGCCTTGAACGCCTCGTCCGACTTAGCAAACGCCAGAGTTTCTTTGCCAGTGGTAAGACTGATCTTGGTCGGCGGTTTTACGCCTAAGTTCTCCAACACTTCCGCAAACTTGAGGTTGGACATGAGGTCTTCTTTAGACACACCCGCACTCTCAAGCAGTTGGTCTTTCCGCTCCCGCGTGTCTTCGAGGTGCTGTTCGAGTAGCCCGATGTCCAGTTCCAATACAGGGTCGATGAACATACGCAGGGTGAGGTCGATCAGCCTTAGTTCAGTTTTCGGGAATCCTTTTTTAAGGAAGATGTTGAAGAGTTTGTATGTGAGTTCGACATCGTTGACGCAGTAATCACCGTATCTGTCGAGGTCGGCTTCACTGAAATCGTCCCTTCGCTTTCCGAGGGCGTTGACGACTTCTGTGCCTTTCTCTCCGATGTTATACCTTTCAGTGAGCGCCCTGAGACTGCCGCCAACTTCCACCCCATGTAGAGCACGGGCGATACAAAGAGTATCGGTAAACATGCGAGGATGAATATCGAAACGCCAAGAAAGAATGGCACCATCAAACATAGTGTTGTGAGCAAGTACCATAGAGTTTGCCCAGTCGAATGACTGTAAGTATTCTTTGAGTTGTTCATGTGTGCCGCTCGCCCATTCAGTCGGTTGGTTGTTGACCTTCACACCGATACCGATCACCTCAAATTGAGGGGAGCGGATGTATTCTTCGGTTGTGATCTTAGACAGGGAATACTCCTTGTCGTAGTAGGTTTCAAAATCTAACGTGATAAGGTCCATCACCCCATCTCCTTTAACTTCTCGCGGTAGTGCTGTGCTTTACCCGCATCGTCACTATCCTTTTTGCCTTGGCGCAGTGCGTATTTGATGATGTTGCCCTTTAAGTACCCCCGAAATTCCTCGGGGGTTAGCACGGCTTCCATCACGTCCCACGGTTGGAGTGGCATGTCTTTATAGTGTGTGCCGCCCACCTGCTTCTCATTAGCGGAAGACATTTAATATTCTCCGCCACAGGCTAGGCTTCTCGGGGGCCGCTTCAGCCGCCTTGGCTTCCTGCACGAAAACTTCTTTGGGGGTGCCGATCTTATTCATCAGTTTGTAGACGTAGCCATACGACACGCCTGTTGCTTTCGACACTTCGGCGGGGGTTGCGAGTTTATTTTTGAGTAGATACTTCCAGACCTTTTCGGCCTGCGGCGATGATTTCTTAGCCATTTCGTTCTCCTAAAAGTTTGGCTCGTACAATACGCCCTGCTTCAGCAAGGCTTCAAAGTGCTTAAACTCAGTACGGATAAGTTCAGCACGGGGGTCGTCATCCCACTCTGCGTCTCCAAGTTCACGCGTTAACTGCTTATAGCGTGTGGCAACACAGGTGAGATGAGGATTACTACTTCGCGGATCGGGCTTTGCGGTTCGCATACCACTTGCCCCATCTGAAAAAGAGACGCATCGGTGACCACTTCGGTGCCAACAAGTAGGCAGTCTCGCAGTGCAGTTCGATGTTGCGCCATTCTTCTTTGGACTTTTCGCGTTTGCTCATACCGCGTCCTCTTTCGGCATGATGTCACGCACTAGCCTCTTCATACGCTTTGTGCGGAAGAACCCCTCGTAACGTGAGTGCCGCACCATGAACAGTCGTGCGTATAGCGCGATGAAATCGTTGCTGATTTTGTAGTCGTCGCCTTTAGTGACAACGGACGTTTCCCAACGCACTCGGTTAGCAATCAGCCAACCACTAAGACGTTTGTGTCCGCGATTGACAGCTTCAAAGGTGAAGCGTTCAAAGAGATGGTAGAAGTCAGGGTTTTCTTTGTGCCAACGCAACCATCTGCGCCCTAATGCGCTTTCACGCATCAGATCATAGAACCCCTCTTCGGTTTCTGTAAGTTCCAAGGCCATAGCCGTTCTCCATTTTTGCAGTGCCTAGACAGGTGAGCCTTCGACATCAAAGTCAAATTCCAACTGCCGTGGATCGCGGTTCTGACCGCCAACATAGATCAGCACGTCATCTATGTTATCTTCGTTGATGACGAGACTTACGCCACCGTTATCTTTTATATCAGATAAATTCTTTTCTTGCAAGGGTGTGGGTTTATTTTTACCTGCCTTACATTCTATGCCAAAAAATTGTCCCTTGTAGCATCCGATGATGTCAGGCACACCGCTTTTACCGTAACCCCCAGTGACAGGGTAGAAGTAATAGGCTCCTAGCGTCTTTAGGTGCGCCACTACCTTCTTCTTAACTTTGGCTTCTGGTGTCATCGCCATTCGCGTCTCCTTTATGTTTGAATGTATCCACTACCGTTCCGCTACATGACGAACATTTACGAGTTATCACGCGCGCATCGTCTTTGTATTCTTCCTGCGCTAGCGTCAGCTTCGACATGCACCACGGACACATGTTGTCGTCTAATCGTTTTTGGATTTCACCTCTGTTATCAACCATCTTTATCCCTCGGAACTGGTATCGGTAGGTAAGGTGAGGGCGGTGGCTAACCGCCCTCTGTTAGTGCCGCACTAACACCTACACTCGGTAGACCCAGTAAGTGTTGGCATCTATTCGTCTGCCAACACCTTCGACTGATTTGGTTGGCTTGTCCAAAGCAGTCATCATTAACAATGCAATCTTCTCTTGCATCCACAGAGGCAAGGCGTCCACTGAATGGTAGTCGCCCTCCGCTCCGCTGTCAACGCTATCCATGCCAATACATGCCACAGCGATAGTATTCGTGTTCGGACATATGTAAACACGATATATGTTGTCATCATGTGGTAACTGCTGAGCGTCAACGCACAACATAAAACATGCCTTCACCCGCACGATAGCCCACGTCATCGACGTATTGCTTGTCGTTCAGGATGTTGAGAACGGACAGTTTGCCCATGATGTCCTCGGGCAGATCGGATGCGGTGTAGCGGTGCACTTCCTCACCGATGTTGGGGTTCCAGTTTTCGGCATTGTCGATGGATGCAACGTCAAAGCACTGATCCCCGAACCGCTCGTAAACCCGCACAAACCACATGGGCACACTACGTCCCTTGTATTGGTTAGCCTCTTCGACAGCCGCAAAGTAATCGACGACAGCGACACCGAACGATGGATCAACAAACTCGTGACCAGTTGTTATCAGATGTTTGAGTTCTGTCATCAAACGTGTAGTTGAGTTGTCACCGTAACTGCGCACGTCAACGATACTGCTCTGGATGTCACGCAGTCGGGTGTTGACTTCACCCGCCACGTTGCTCACCTCGGTCGATACGTCCTTGACGTGTATCTTCGCCATCTCGACAGGGTTGTAGGGTCGGATGTATTTCTTGACGTTGCGCAGTGCGGTGTCGATGTTGGTGGACATCGCCATGTTATGTTGATCGTTGTAATCGGAATACTTGCCGTTGTATATGGTGCGCGAGTGAACGACATACATCTCGGTGCCATCGCCGCCTTGACGGTAGTCACCGTAGCCAATCCAACCTAGCACATAGGGGCAGTCGTCTCGGTAGATATACAGTGACTTCTTATTACGGTCGATGAATTGCAACCCGCGAACGGATTGCTTGATCTTGTCCCGCAGTTCCATGACTGCAAAGCATGGCCCATCTACTCGGCCTGCCTGTTGTTTTGTTAGTGCGTCACTAACGAGTTCGTGCTTGTAAGCCATCGTTCTCTCTCCTTACTTCTTAGTTACTGTGAAGCCGCAGACTCGGTTGATCCAACGGTTGTATTGCGCCCTCACGCGCTTTGCATCCTCAACCGTCTCGGCGTTCTTGATGTCAGAATATGTTATAAAGTTCACTACCATATTCAATCTCATAGGATTATTATAATCCGTGATGATCTTTAATGCAATGTTTGCAGGAATGTCCTCTCGTGACGAGAACCACGTTCTGTTGGCATACTCGGGACGCGCATACAGCATAAGTTCTTTCTGCATACCCGCCGCATACTGCCAGTCGTCCGTGGGTAGCATGGGTGCCATCGTGATTGTCCACTCCCAGAAATCGTTGATCGCCTTCTTGTGCTTGGCTTTCTGTGACTTCTTGACCAAGGTGCGCGGTGGTTTCGGCGGTGCCTTACCACCTGTCTCCAAAACAAAGTTGCCATAGCCATCGTCCAACCGTTTGAAGGTCAGTGCTACACCGTCATCACGCGAGGTCAGACCCTTGTGCCAAGGTGATAACTCGACACCACGCTCTTCGGCACTCTTCTTGATGCTATCGACGTAGGTCAGCGGGAAGGAGTTGCTCTTGGCGAGGAAGTATTCTTTGTCGCCGTGCTTGATAAAGTGTTTACCGTTGCGGTTGCGGAACAGCATGTTGCGGGGTATGTGACGCTCAAGGAAAGAGTAGCGTGACTGATGCGCACCCTGCCCACTCTCGTTGCGGATGGTCACAGTTTGCGAACCGTCCTTGTGCTTGCGCCAGACGATAGGGGCGAACCGTATGATCTCCTTGTCGTTAGAGGCACCGTGGTAATTAGCCCACCAACCGTAGGGATCACCTACTCCGCCGTCCATCAATCCGTAGCAGTTGTCTGAAAACTTGTGAACACGCTCCCACTTACGCTTACGATCGCCAGTCGGACGTATGTCCTTGCCGCTGTTGCTCTTGCCACCCAAGGGTTTGGTGTTGTTGTAAAGTGCTTCGACATCTTCAAAGCATACGGGGTTTATCCAATACATAGCCATTGTTCGTTCTCCTGTTAGTGCCGCACTAACCGTTGCGGACTTTGTTAAATGCTAACTTGATCGTGTGGATTTGTTCGGTCGCGTTCTTACGCGCTTGGAACCCTTCGAGTTGCTCGGCCTCACTCCGTAGCCTCTCGCAATGGTCGTTCACGATCTTCTCAATTAGGGCTAGTGCCCATGCGTATTCGATGTCGTTAGTCATTGTCTTTCTCCTTTTGATTACATGTCTCTTGACTTGATATGAACGTGTTTACCCGTGTCGGGCTTGGCACTGCGGTTGTCCAAGATGCACCACAGCACAGGGCAAGACCACTGACCCCACGATCCACCAAGATAGCCATCGGTCAGAACGATAGCGGCTTGCGGCTTGACACCGTGCTCGGTCAGATATGCGGGAACACACTCGACAGATGTGCCGCCGCCACCCTTGGGCTTGGTAGTCTTTACAAGGTCATCGAGTTGGTGCAGGTCATACTTCTCGTCCTGACAAACTTTGGTGTCCCAGTAGAGTAGGCGGATAGCCTCGGGGTGCACCGTGTCACAGATAGCCTTGATCTCGGACATGAACGCTGACAGTTCGAGTTGACCGATAGAGCCTGACGTATCGACTGCGATAACAAGTTCACCTACCTGTTCGCTGATACCGCTCGGCATGTAGTAGCCTGACGATACATAGCGGCGGTTGGGTCGTTGCCACGTTGAGTAGTCATTACCTGCGCATGTGGTCTGAATAAACTCACGCAACACTTCGCGCCAATCAATCTGCGGTTCGAGTAGATCGGCAAGGTCACGGTCGCCACCACTGCCCATCTTGCCTGCGATCAACGCACCCTGACGGATAGCCTCGTCAATATCTCGTGCGAGTTCGCGCTTCTCGTCGGGTGTCAGTTCTTGCGCACCATCCCAGTCATGGTTATCGAAACCCTGCGGTTGCCCACCCTGTGAGCTAGAGCTGCCACCTGACCCATCATCTGATTGGTTGTTATCACGCAAATCGGCAAAGACTGCGGCGCTGTCCCACCCACGATACTTGGGGTCGAGACACCCACCCTGCGGCATGACTGCCCACCCATCGGCGTTGTCGTCTGCAATCTTGATGTTGATTACATAATCACAGGCTACGTTGGCGAGTTGAGGGTTCTCCTCGTGCAGATGCCGCCATGTCGTGAGATGTCGGTATAACTTGTGATAGCACTCGTGCAACACAAGAAACCGTAACTCGGGATCGTTGAGCGTGTCGATAAAGTCACGCCCATACATCTCGTCGCGTCCGTTGGTACAAGCCGTTGGGTGGTCGTCCACCACCGTGCGATCACCGATCATGAGGACACCTGCGAGGGCAACGTATTTGGGGTTGCCCATGATGTCAACGACTGCCTTGGACAGACGTTGCTCGGGTGTAAGTTGTTTACCTATAGATAACATTGTCGTGTTCTCCTGTTAGTGCCGCACTAACGCTTGTCAGCCGCAAACATGTAGTTGTTGTCCATTGCCCACTGCGTGAATTTCTTGTTGGTCATCACGACTTTCTGATGCGCATACTTGGGTGCGCGGACACCGTTGGCGAACATACCCTGTGCCTCTTTGTCTAGGCGCACGAGGTAGTCCATCCACTGATTGATCCAGTCAGAGCCGATGGTGGACAAGGTTCTGTAAACAACCATACACACAGCCGCCGCGCTATCTGGCACCTTGGCGTTCTTGGGGTCGTCCTTGATTGACTGCAACGAGGGCAGTTGGTCAGCCAGTTTGACAAACGCCATCAAGTCCATCGCGCCACGCTCCCCGATGGTGCCCATAAGTAAACTTGTTAGGGTCTGGTCATCGAAGTGCGCACGCTGTTTGAGCCAGTCGGACGCGGCTTCAAGTGAGCGTGGTGTAACAAACGCAGTGCGTTGTTGCTTGGGGTGGTAGATGTAGGGGTTGTCGTCGGGGTCTTTGGTGTCCTCGAAACTGTGGAACAGATGCGGGTTGTCCTTGCACCAACCTAGCAGGGTGTGATCGACACCGTTGTTGATGCCCCACTCGATCCACTCCATGTTGTCAGGTTTACGCGAGGTGATAACCGTGATGCGATTGCGCGCATGTGGTGGCAGTAAGTCACCGACACCCTCGGCCCCAAGGTTAGTAGTCGCAAAGATTATCGAGTCAGGGTGTAACTCGTAACCGCCGATCTTGCGCTCCAACATAATGCGCAGTAGCGCGTTCTTCACAGCGGGGTTAGCCTTGCCATACTCGTCGATCATGAGAATGATCGGCGTCTTGATGTGCGCACCAAGTTCCTCGTTGGTCGCATACTTAACGTAATCGGCACCGTCGAGTTCGGACATCTTGGGGATGGTAATGTCGCCAAGGTCTTTGGTGGTGCAGTCGAAGTAGCATGGCGTGTGGTCAGGCAGTTCACGCGATAGCGTGGTAAGAAGTGATGATTTGCCTGTGCCCATGTGACCCTGCACAAGTATCGTGCGCTCGTTGCCACCGTGACGGATGGCGGTTGCGATCTGGTCAAGACCAAGTGCATACATTTGGATTGCTGAATTAGACATGTTGTTCTCCTGATAAGTTGTTAGTGCGGCACTAACTTAAAGGTCGATTGAAGGTAGCGATTTGATGGCATCGTCTACCGCTTTCTTGGTTTCGGCGCGAAGGTAGCCATCCTCACGCAGTGCATCGGGCGTGACCCCGCGTAGTGCATCGTCAAGTTTGATGCGCAATGCTGACATCTGAGAATCACCAGTGACGTTACACACGTCAAGAAGTTCTACGATGTCGAGCACATTTGACACGAGCGTATCCCGAAACACTTTCTTCTGTTCGTGGTCGGCATAGTCGAGCCGCTCTGACATTTTGGTCAGTGCTTTGTATGCGCGTTCCCATACGTCCTGCATCGCAGTCTGTAGTTGGTCGGCGTAATACGTCTGATAATGTGTTCTCACCTGTTCGGTCGCCTCGTTGCCCACGTCGATGCGGAAGTCACCTGCATCGGGGAGCGGGATGTAAGAGAAGCGGAAGCGAAACTTTGACGCGATACTGTCCGTCGAAGGGTAATCGGTAGGGTTGAACAGATCGCCTAGCTTGGCCTGTGACTGTGCGATAGCCCAGTCGTATGCGTCGAGAAACACCTGCACCATGCGCTCGTATTCGTTCTGCACCTCGGTCATCGCTTGGTGATACTTGAAATATTGCGCAGTTGGTAAGAGGCGCAGACCTGTATCAGACCACGGCATTGTCATGCTGTAGTGTAGGTTGCGGACGTTAGCTGTAAACTTCTGAACAGCCGTGAGTTCATCGCAGTTGCCCAGTAGTTTTTTGTGCACATTGGCAATACCTGTGTCGGCATGGTTCTGTGCGGTAACATCTTGTGATGCTCGCTTGTCTAGCTTGCGTCCTGTCCATGTTGAGATGGATAACTCAACAAGCATTGCTGATGACCCGATTGAGGGCACGTTGTTTGTTAGTGCGTCACTAACTTGATTTAGATGTGTCATGTCGTTCTCCTGTATGACATTTGGTTACGTTGGCGTTGGTGGCGTATCACTTGTCAGAGGACAAGGGCGGAACCGTTAGATACACCACCAACTATATATATTATCTCATAAGTAGCGGGAAATGTCAAATGATGTGAAAACGTGTTTATTTGTGTAATGTTCTGTTGTTCTGTGAATGTTCGGTCAAATGTTCGGAAGCAAGTGCTTGATTTACAAGTAAAGTTCGATTGTTCGCAATTTTCAGAAGTGAGGACATCTGCGGGGAGGGGGGAAGGGAAGAGATCATCCGCGAACATTGTTAGTGAGTCACTAACTTTACCCCTTGTATATACTTTTCTATAAAACGAACATTATATAATAATAATAAGATTAGATAAGATAATACAAAACTCGACAGGCAAGTTCTGCTAACGCTCCGCTCGGGTTGTCACGCCTTGCCACCAAACGCAAATGTACGATTGACACTTTGATTTTCCGAACATTGGCCGAACATTACGAACATTAGAGCGAACATTGCCTCACCGCTACGCTGAGAACTGGTTTCGCTTTGTTAGTGACGCACTAACACGTCAGGGTGCGCAGGTGCAGACTGGCTCGGCGCTACTTTGAGAACTGGCTTCACTTTGTTAGGGGCAACACTAACGCGTCGCCCGGGGCCGGCGTGAGTTAACCACTGTGTGATAACTCGTTTACACATGGACTCATAGCTACAGCGAGAACTGGTTTCATTAGGCACAAAAAAAGCCCCGCCGAAGCGGGGCTAGTAGTCAGTCTGTAAAACTGCTGATGATGTGTGATGGTGTGAGGCATGAATTGTATTCAGTCCAATATGTTTCATCCCATGTTTCGCAACCCAACATAAAGTTGATTAGGACAAAAGCCATCATAAAGGCGAAAGCCACAAAGCCGATTGTGGCGGCGATTATTTCAACTGCTCGTTTCATAACGTGTTCTCCTATAAAGATGGGGAGGCGTTGCCGCCTCCCCTGTGGTTGTTAGCGCTTGGCTAGTTTCAAGACCGCGTTCATTGCCGCGATCATTTCGGCAATATCGAACGGTGCCTCTTCAGCGTTGCGGCATTTCTTAATGCCATCGTTCGCCATGTCGCGGAACCATTCATCAATGGTGCGAGTGCGTTGTGCGCCGCCATCAGGCGATGCCGCGTCAATGCGGCGTTGCATACCGCGCTTGAAGTCGTTGCGCTTGGCACCAATTTGTTGTTGCCAATAACGACGCGTTGTTTTCTGCGCGTCGGTTAACGACTTAACAGGCTTGGCAAGCAAGCGCTGAATATCAGCACTGAAGCCTAGCACGATCGCGTCGTTGATCGCGTTAAACTCTTCAACCGATACGGTTGAGCCTTCAGACTTTGGCGATACAAAGTCAGTCGGCTTGTCAAAGCCATCGGCAATCAGCGCGTCAATCGCGGCGGTGCCATGCTTATCAGCAAGGATTGAAGAGGCAACCGCCTTGGATACGCGGTCAATGGTTGCGGTGTTAAGTTTACGATTTGTCATTTTGATTCTCCTCATATGACAAGTTTCAGAAAAGCCAACGGTTCCGCCGTTGACAATTACAATGTGCCTGTTTTCTGATAACAAAACAATAGATAAACTGACACTATACGATAAAAACCGACACGATCTGACACGCCTTGGCATTTCTCGAATGTTAGTGCCGCACTAACAAAACGTCAGGACGTGACCCCTACCGCCCCCGCACCCCCCGCTAGTCAGTTGTGACTCCGCCAGTTCTACTGTATTACTAATCTCTACGAACAATCGGTAAAATCTTGAGTTCGACCCCCCACCCCCCTCATATATAGGAACACCCCCCGGTAGGAGTCCCAACCTCCTTGCACAAAAACAAATTATTGTGTATAACTCGACAAGAACGGTTATCTAACCTGCGGACAGAACATGGATTTAATGCTGGAACCTGAGATCGGTGTCCCGTATTCGGACAAAGTTCCGTATCTGGACCTTCGTGCACGCGCTGAAGCTGCGTGTAACACTGCAACTATGCTTGCCGAACACGGTTTAGACGTAAATCCAACCGCAGAAGACGAGGATACCGCCGCAAAACTTGCGTTGGCCTACGCTGATAATCCCGATAAAACGTCGAGACGCGTTACGGACAAGCGTGCAGCCAAGCTCCCACCCCCTGCGCTCGTAGCGACTCACGGAATCCTTACACAGTTCGGGCACTCGGTGGTGGAGAGCGCGGTCCAAGTCCGACATTTGGTGACAAACAAACTGATTGAAGAGACTGAGAACCCTGATCCACGGGTGCGCATCCGTGCATTGGAGCTTTTGGGCAAAATTTCGGACGTTGGCTTGTTTACAGAGAAGACAGAAGTCACCATAACGCACAAAACTACGGACGAATTGCGCGAAAGCCTGCGTTCTAAGTTGACAAGGCTCGTAAATCCCGCCGAAGAGGTGGAAGACGCGGTGTTTACAGAGGTTGATGCGGTAGATGTCGATGCAGAACTCGGCTTCAAGGACGAAACCGATGAATAATATGGCCTTGGATTTTTCTGAAGCCGAAATCCAGCAGATGCTGGACAACCTAGACGCCTTTTCTGACGACGAAATAGCTGAAATCGATAAACTAGCGGGGGAATTGGCCTCTCGTAAGGAAAATAAGGCCGCATATGACGACCTTATCGAGTTTTGTAAGCTGATGATGCCGGATTTCATCGTTGGTAAGCACCACAGAATACTTGCTGACATGTTAATGGGCATTGAGAAAGGGGATAAAGACCGTGTTTGCGTTAATATTCCGCCCCGTCATGGTAAATCCCAGCTCGTTTCTATTTTCTACCCAGCATGGTTCTTGGGGCGTAACCCCACGAAAAAAGTCATGATGGTCTCGCACACCACAGACCTCGCTGTGGATTTCGGGCGTAAGGTTCGTAACCTGATTGCCACCGATGCGTACAAAGCGGTGTTTCCTACCACATCATTGGCGCAGGATAGTAAGTCAGCAGGTAGATGGAACACAAACGTCGGCGGTGAATACTACGCCTGCGGTATCGGGTCCGCCCTTGCGGGCCGTGGTGCCGACCTCCTGCTGGTTGATGACCCACACTCCGAACAAGATGTGATTAACGGCAACTTCGAGGTGTTCGAGAAAGCCTACGAGTGGTTCACCTTCGGTGCCCGTACCCGTCTGATGCCCGGGGGTCGTGTGGCTATTATTCAAACCCGTTGGCACATGGACGACCTGACGGGGCGTGTGACGACAGACATGGCGAAGAACGCTCGTGCTGACCAGTACGAGGTTGTGGAGTTTCCGGCGATCCTTGAGGTGAAGCGCAAGGGGTCTAACACATATGTAGAAAAGCCCTTGTGGCCTGAGTTCTTCGATCTGGACGCGCTGCTGCGTACCAAGGCGTCGATGCCTGTGTTCCAGTGGAACGCACAGTATCAGCAGCAGCCGACGGCGGAAGAAGCCTCTATCGTTAAACGTGAATGGTGGGGCATGTGGGAGCAGGACAGCCCGCCCTCGTGCGAATACATTATCATGTCGCTTGACGCAGCGGCAGAAACACACAACCGAGCGGACTACACGGCGCTCACAACTTGGGGCGTTTTCCTAAACGAAGACACGGATGCGTACAATATAATATTGTTGAATAGTATCAAAAAACGTTTAGAGTTCCCAGAGTTGAAACAGTTGGCTATGGAAGAGTATAGCGAGTGGGAACCCGATGCGTTCATTGTGGAGAAGAAATCCGCAGGGACGGCGCTCTATCAAGAGATGCGGCGCATGGGTTTGCCCGTATCTGAGTTCACCCCGCACCGTGGGTCGGGTGACAAGTTAGCACGCTTGAACTCTGTAGCTGATATTGTGGCGTCTGGCATTTGTTGGGTGCCACCTACCAGATGGGCAGAGGAAGTGATAGAAGAGATTGCCGGATTCCCTTTTATGAGTCATGATGACTTAGTGGACTCAACGGTGATGGCTCTTATGAGATTTAGGCAGGGAGGTTTCATACGGTTGCCTTCTGACGAGCCGGAGGAACCAACATACTTTAAGCGGCGAAGCGGCGGGTATTACTAAGAGGTTAAAACATGGCTATAGAGAAAAGCAACAACCCCGCTCCCCAGAGCATTGAAGACGAGCTAGAGGGCTTGGAGATGGAAGATGTTGGCATTGATGCCGACATTGAGATCGAGGTCGTTGATCCCGAGTCCATCACGCTTGACGATGGTTCCATGGAGATTACCCTGATCCCTGATGCAGAGATTTCTGACTTCACCGAATTTGATATGAACCTTGCGGAGGTTCTCGATGAGTCCCACCTGCAAGAGATTTCTAACGACCTCGTAGGGCTGGTTACAGCCGATATTGATGGACGTAAGGAGTGGGCGGACACATTCGTTAAAGGGTTGGACGTGCTGGGCTTCAAGTATGAAGAGCGCACGGAGCCGTGGGAAGGTGCCTGTGGCGTCTACTCCACAGTGCTCGCGGAAGCTGCCATCCGCTTCCAAGCAGAAACAATGTCCGAGACTTTTCCCGCCGTTGGACCTGTAAAGGTCAAGATTCTGGGTGAAGAGACTAAAGATAAGGTCGAGGCCGCAGAGCGCGTCAAGGCCGACATGAACTACGAGTTGACCGAGCGCATGGTCGAGTACCGCCCCGAGCACGAGCGTCTGCTCTACAGCTTGGGTCTGTCAGGGTCTGCGTTCAAGAAGGTCTATTACGATCCGAATATGGGGCGGCAGGTTGCGATTTATGTGCCTGCTGAAGATGTCATCGTGCCATACGGTGCAAGCCATATCGAGACAGCAGAGCGCGTAACGCACGTTATGCGTAAGACAAAGAACGAGCTTCGGAAGCTACAGCATGGCGGGTTCTACCGCGACATCGACCTTGGCGAGCCGGAGCCATACCACAGTGACATTGAAGAGCGTAAGGCTGAAGAAGGTGGGTTCTCGCTCACCGACGACAACCGCTACGCGCTCTACGAGATTCATGCTGACCTAGTTATCGAAGGTATCGACGATTCTGACGACGACATTGCCAAGCCATACGTTGTGACCATTGAACGTGGTAGCGGTGAGGTCTTGTCGATTCGTCGCAACTGGAACGAGGACGACGATCTGCACCTGAAGCGCCAGCACTTCGTGCACTACGTCTACGTTCCGGGTTTTGGGTTTTACGGGCTTGGCCTCATCCACATCATCGGTGGATACGCGAGGGCGGGCACATCCTTGATACGGCAGCTTGTAGATGCTGGTACCCTCTCAAACCTCCCGGGGGGTCTCAAGTCTCGTGGCCTACGTATCAAGGGTGATGATACGCCGATTGAACCCGGCGAATGGAAGGATGTCGATGTGCCTAGCGGCTCTATCCGCGACAACATCATGCCCCTTCCTTACAAGGAACCTAGCCAGACCCTTCTTGCCTTATTGAATCAAATTACGAACGAAGGACGTAGGCTAGGCGCTATTTCAGACATGAACATCTCGGACATGTCTGCAAACGCGCCAGTGGGCACCACACTTGCCCTGCTAGAGCGCACCCTGAAGCCTATGGCTGCGGTGCAAGCACGCGTGCACTATGCGATGAAGCAAGAGTTCAAGATGCTCAAAGCTATCATGGCGGAGTACGCACCCATCGACTATGGGTACCAGCCGCATCGCGGGGAGATTAGCGCGAGGCAGGATGACTATCTGACCACAGATGTGATCCCTGTCAGCGACCCTAACTCCTCGACCATGGCGCAGCGTGTCGTGCAGTACCAAGCGGTGTTGCAGATGGCGCAGTCTGCCCCACAAATTTATGACCTCCCTCAACTGCACCGTCAGATGATTGAGGTCTTGGGCGTGAAGAACGCCGACAAACTCGTACCTACAAAGGACGACGCGAAACCGACCGATCCGGTCAGCGAGAACATGGATGCACTGATTGGCAAGCCGATGAAGGCGTTTATCTACCAAGATCACGCAGCTCACATCGCTACCCATACATCGTTCATGAAAGACCCGATGATCGCTCAGATGATCGGACAGAACCCGCAAGCGCAGCAGATTATGGCTTCGCTTCAGGCGCACATCGCAGAACACCTCGGTTTCCAATATCGTCAACAGATCGAAGAGAAGCTGGGGGCACCGCTACCTGCTCCAAACGAGACCCTACCAGAAGAAGTCGAAGTTCAACTGGCACGCCTCGTAGCAGACGCAGGGCAACAACTTACTCAGGCACATCAGCAGCAGGCTGCACAGCAACAAGCTCAGCAGCAAGCGCAAGACCCTGCCTTCCAGCTTCAGCAAGCAGAACTTCAAGTCAAAGCCCAAGAGGTCCAGCGCAAAGCCGCAAAAGACCAGTCCGAAGCGCAGCTCAAACAAGCAGAGTTGCAGCGTAAGGCTCAGAAAGACCTCGTGGACTCGGCACTTGAAGCAGAGAGACTCAAGATCGACCAGCAAGAGTTGGTTATTGATGCCCAGAAAGAGGGTGTCAAACTTGCAGCAGACCGCCGCAAGGACAACACAAAGCTCGACCTTGAGTTAGCTAAGATGATGACCGGAAAAGGCAGAGGTAACTAATGGCAAAAACCGTCTTTGACGTGCTTAAAGAACGTATCGACGAGCAAGTCTCGTCTGCACAAGACTTCCTGAACGCAGGGTCCGCGAAGGACTATGCGAATTACAGGGAGGTTGTTGGCTTAATTCGGGGTCTCGAAGCCAGCAAATCCTTCATTGAAGACCTCTCGCGCAACTATATGGATGACGATGATGACTAACACTCAGACGATTGAATTGCCTGATGCACTAAAGCAAAAGATGGAAGCGGAAGCCGCTCCAGCCGAGCCGATCAGACGAGAGCTTACAGATGCGGAGTGGGAAGCACAGCTACCCAAACCCACTGGCTATCGTATTCTGATCGCACTGCCAGATGTGGAAGAATATTACAAAGGCAGCACCCTACTTAAGACCTCAGATGTGATGCACAGAGAGTACATCATGTCGATTATGGGGATCGTTATTGACATGGGTCCAGACGCTTATGGTGATAAAGAACGGTTTCCTAACGAGCCGTGGTGCAAAGAAGGCGACTACGTAATGTTCCGCATGAACACAGGTACGCGGTTCAAGGTGAACGGCAAGGAGTTTCGTTTGATGAACGACGACTCTGTTGAAGCTGTAATCCCTGATCCGAGCGGTATCATGGCAGTATAGGAGACAGGTAAATGCCATTCCAAAAAGTAGAATTTGAATTTCCTGAAGGGGAAGACGACGTAAAGGCTGCAAAGCTGGAAGTTGAACGTTCCAGCGCGCAAGAGGTGGACATCGGTGGTAGGAAAGCTAAAGCGAAAGCTGCACAAAACGAAGTTGTCGTGGACGACGAAGTGGATACTGACGACGACGGATATGAGATTGAAGTGGTTGATGATACGCCGAAAGCGGATCGGAACCGTAAGCCTTCTGACCCGCCTGAAGATGTTACTGACGAGGAGTTAGAAGACTACTCCGAGAAAGTCCGCAAGCGCATCCAGCACTTTAGTAAGGGTTACCACGACGAACGCCGTGCCAAAGAACAGGCACTGCGGGAACGTGAAGAGCTTGAGCGTGTGGCTCAGCAGCTCCTTGAAGAAAACAAGAAGCTAAAGACCAACGTAAACAAGAATCAATCAGCTTTACTTGAGCAAGCTAAGAAAAACGCGGCTGCTGAGATGGAATCTGCTAAGAAGGCATATAAAGATGCTTATGAGGCAGGTGACTCAGATGCTGTCGTAGCTGCGCAAGAAAACCTAACAAACGCCAAGATAAAGGCTGATAGGTTAAATAATTTCAAGTTACCAGCTTTACAGGAAGAGGAAACTCCTGTTAGAGTGGGAACTGAAACCGCCCCTGTGCAGGTTCAGATTGATCCCAAGGCAGCAGCTTGGCAAGAAGCCAACCCTTGGTTCAATCAGGACACAGAGATGACGAGCTTAGCGCTTGGGCTGCATAACAAACTCGTCCAAGAGGGAGTAAGCCCTCAAAGTGATGAATACTACGAGCGAATTGATGCTCGTATGCGACAGTTGTTCCCGGATAATTTCGAGGATGACACGGAGGTAGAAGAGCAAAGGCCACGGAAGCGAACGTCAAATGTGGTTGCTCCCGCAACGCGGAGCACAGCGCCTAAAAAGATTAGGCTCACGCAATCACAAGTTACAATCGCAAAACGGCTGGGACTTACCCCCGAACAGTACGCCAAACAGGTTGCATTAGATATGAGGAAACAAAATGGCTGAGAATCGTATAAACCGAGACCTTGAGTCCCGTGAAAAAACGACCCGCAGAAAGGCTTGGCAGCGTCCAGAGGTGCTACCGTCACCCAATCCCGAGCCGGGTTACGCATTTCGCTGGATACGTGTTAGTTCGCTAGGTAATACCGATGCCACTAATGTTTCTTCTAAACTACGTGAAGGTTGGGAGCCTGTAAAAGCCTCAGACCATCCAGAAATCACCCTTGTTACTATCGAGAATGATCGGTTCAAGGATAACGTGGTGATTGGTGGCTTGATGCTGTGTAAAGCTCCAGAGGAGTTAGTCGATGAGCGCAATGACTACTATGGTCAGCAAACCCGCTCGCAGATGCACTCCGTTGACAACAACCTCATGAGAGAAAACGACCCTCGTATGCCTCTGTTTAACGACAGAAAGACGAAGGTTACATTTGGTAACGGAACTTAATAGGAGCTTAAGATGGCTTATCCTACTGTAAGCGGGCCTTACGGCCTAGTTCCGGTAAAACTGTTGAGCGGCTCTCCTTTCGTGGGCGTAACTCGTCACTTCAAAATTGCAAGTGGCTACGCTACATCCATTTTCTACGGAGATGCTGTCAAACTAGTTACCGGAGGCACCGTCGAGCGTGATACGTTTGATGCTGCTATGACACCTGTCGGTGTCTTTCTTGGTTGCACGTACACTGACCCCAACCTTGGCTACAAGGTCTGGCGTCAATCGTACCCTGCGA
>Ga0208161_1000039_pt1 | contig 61342 bp, 53 predicted proteins | sample CB_VirMetaG_3_FD_184538 | JGI IMG/M metagenome (GOLD analysis project Ga0208161, IMG submission 184538) | Freshwater to marine saline gradient viral communities from Chesapeake Bay - CB_1508_1S Viral MetaG (SPAdes) (version 4) | ecosystem: Environmental > Aquatic > Marine > Coastal | place: USA... | reverse complement strand
AAAATATGGCAAAGAAAATCGTAATTGTAGGAGCAGGTGTAGCAGGTGTCAATGCTGCAACCAAATTAGTTGACAATGGTTTCCCTGGAAAAGACATTACCATTATTGATATGGGTAATGATCCTTATAAAAGGAAACCCGAGGAAGTAATGACTGGCTTTTTGGGTGCCGGTGGATGGTCTGATGGTAAATTAACTTATCACACAGCAATCGGTGGTCAATTATCTAAGTATGTTGGTGAGAAAAAAGCAATATCTTTAATGGACGAGGTAATCAACAACTTTAAACGATTCCATCCCAAGCCAGAGGAAGTACAATGTTCAAATCCAGTTGAAGAACCCGATTTTATTAAACCATATTTCGGTTTGCGTTTGTTTCCAGTATGGCACGTTGGTACAGATTATCTACACGAGATTGGTAAAAATTGGTACGATTATTTGGTTTCAAAAGGCGTTGAGTTTATATGGAATGAAAAAGTATTCAAGATTGATTTTGAGTCTCGCCTAGTATATTTTACATATAAAAACCAATTAGGTGAAGGTGCAGTTGAATATGATGAATTGATTTTTGGAGTAGGCAAATCAGGTATTGACTTTGCTCAAGAATTACAAGATGAATACCATCTAGAAACAGAACCAAAATCAGTACAAATTGGAGTACGATTTGAGGCACCACAAAAACACTTTCAAAAACTAATTGATGTTAGTTACGATTTTAAATTGTATCGCAAATTCGAAGATAAAGGTGTTTCACTTCGTTCATTCTGTACAAACAATAATGCTGCCTACGTTGCTGTAGAAGAAACTTATGGAGATCATAGTTACAACGGTCATGCTAAAAAAGATGAAGCATATCGTAACAACATGACTAATTTTGGTATCTTGATGGAAATTAATGGTATTAAAAATCCATTCGAATGGTCACGCAATGTAGTTAATAAACTACAATTTGGTGGAACTGGTTTGTATTATTCTCCTTCTCGTGTTCCTTCTAAAACATCTGAGGGTGGTAAAGTTAGTGCTTTCCAAATAGATAATTTGAATGGTGTAAAACACGTAATGGGTGAGTATTGGAACTATATTGAAGATTTTATTGAAGATATGAAAAAAGTATTCCCAACACTTGGTGATGATTGGGGTGTTTATATTCCTGAAGTAAAATATTTGTCACCTGAACCACTTGTTTATGATAGTGATTTGGCTTTGATTGATTACCCAAATGTTCACTTTGTAGGAGATGCTCTATCAGCTCGTGGTATTACAGTTTCAGGTGCTCAAGGTATTTTATCTGTAGAAAAATTTATTAAACCAATGGATCATTGGGCTGATGAATGGGATAATCATACAGGAGATATGGTACATTTTAGATAATTTGGAGAATTTAAAAAAAGATATTATATTACAATCATGACCACAAAATACGAATTTAGTAAAAAACTAAGAAAAGCAGATGGTACTATTGCCTATGTTTGGGAAGGAAAACTTCACAATTGGGAAGGCCCTGCTTATATTCCTGAAGGTGATAATCGTAAAAGAGAATATTATATTCACGGAATCAAATATACAGAAGATGGCTGGAAAGAAGCTCGTCGTAATCGTGAAGGATTACCATGGTTTAAAAATCCAGCAATGACAAATCAAAGATCAGCAGGATAATATGAAAATAGGATTATGTGGAACAATGAGTGTAGGTAAAACTACATTAGTAAATGCTTTAAAAGAATTACCTGAATTTGCAGACTATAATTTTGCAACTGAACGTTCAAAGTATTTAAATGATTTAGGTATTCCATTGAATACTGATTCAACATTGAAAGGTCAAGTTGTGTTTTTAGCAGAAAGAGCAGCTGAATTAATGAATGAAAATATTATTACAGATAGAACTGTAGTTGATGTTATGTCGTTTACTAAAGCAGCTAAGTCAATTAATTATTATGAGGCTGAATCATTTTGTGATTTAGCTAAAAACTTGTTACCTGAATATGATTATTTGTTTTATGTTTCTCCTGTAGGAGTTGAAATGGAAGATAATGGTGTTAGAGAAACTGATTTAGAATATAGAAATTTAATTGATTTTACTATTGGATTAAATTTACAGAAAAATAAACATCGTATTAAAAATTTACATACATTATCAGGTACAACTGAGGAACGTATTGCACAAATGAAAGAAGTAATTTTTGGCTAATATTTATAATCATGAAAAAATCTGATTTAAAAGCAGAAATTAAAGAATATATTGTAGAAATCTTGTCTGAAGAAGGTACTATTACTACTGAAGATCCTAAAAAAGCAGAAGAATTATCTAAAAGAGGATTAGATGTTAACTTAAAAGAAGATGAAGATAGAGAACCTACTAAAGCTGAACTTGAAAAAGAAAAAGTAAAAGGTGCTCCTTCTAAGTTTAAGGTTACAAATTCTGAATTTGAAGATTTTAAATCTAGACTTTCTACATTAGTTAAAAAAATTAAAGGAATGGAAAAAGGAGCTGAGCGTGATAAAAAAATGGCAGCCCTAAAACAATTTATAAAAAAACCAGAATTAGTTAAAGCGTTTAAAGAAAGAGACGTTAAAATTGATACTGGTGGGTTAGTAGGATAAAATGAAAAAATATATTTTACAAGGGGTTGTAATATGGGGAGCGATAGGTTTGCTATGGTTCCTTTTTATTTACAATAACTCTAAAGTATCCAATAAAGAAAAATATTATCAAGATAAAATTGATTCATTACAAATCGAAATTGGGCTAAACAAAAGTAAAATAGATTCATTATCAGCAGCTAAACTAGTTCTTGATTCAATGGTTGCTGTTGATAAAGCAAAATTAACCGAAGTTTCTAAAAAAGCAGAAACCTATAGAAAAAAATATAATGAAGAACATAATCGTATTTCTGATATGTCTGATGATGATATCATCCGCGAGTTCACAGCAGCTTTCCAGTGATTCAACTGTAATTGTTCCTGTTAAAACTCTAAAAAATGCTCTATATATAAAGATTGCTTATGACAATTGTCACAATGAACTTGAAGTAGCTAGAGATTCTGTTCGTTTACAAGATAGTATTATTATTAATCAAGATGCTACTATTTCTACTTTAGTATATCAAGTTGATTTGTTTAGAGCTAATGAAAAAAATTACGAAGAAGTAGTAGAAAATAAAGATAAAATTATTGATCTTAAGGACGAAGAAATAAATAAACTAAAAAGTAATATAAGAGGAGCTTATGCTGCTATTATTTTAACTACTGTTAGCTTTGTCCTAGTATTATTATGAGTCAACCCGATTTAAGACAAATAATCAGAGAAGAATACTTAAAGTGTGCTCAAGATCCAGCTCACTTTATGAAAAAATACTGCCATATTCAACACCCACAAAGAGGTAGAGTAGTATTTAATTTATATCCTTTCCAAGAAAAAACATTACGTTTATTTAGAGACAATCCATATTCGATTGTACTTAAATCTCGTCAGTTAGGTATTTCAACATTAGCTGCAGGTTATTCACTTTGGTTAATGTTGTTTCATAAAGATAAAAACGTACTTTGTATTGCAACAAAACAAGAAACTGCTCGTAACATGGTTACGAAGGTTAAGTTTATGTTCGATAACTTACCTTCTTGGTTAAAGATAACAGCAGAAGAAAATAACAAATTATCATTACGATTAAGTAATGGATCTCAAATTAAAGCAACATCCGCAAGTAGTGATGCTGGTCGATCAGAAGCAGTATCTTTGTTGATTGTGGATGAGGCCGCATTTATTGAACAAATTGGAGAAATATGGGCATCAGCACAACAAACACTAGCCACGGGTGGTGGAGCAATAGTACTTTCAACACCGTATGGAACTGGAAACTGGTTTCACAAGACATGGGTATCAGCGGAAGCAGCAGAAAACGACTTTTTACCTATCAAGCTCCCTTGGTATGTTCATCCGGAGAGGGACGAGGCTTGGAGAAAGAGACAAGATGAATTACTAGGTGATCCTAGATTAGCATCTCAAGAGTGTGATTGTGACTTTAGTACCTCTGGTGATGTTGTATTCTATCCTGAATGGATTGAATTTTTAAAACAAACAACAGTTAAAGATCCTATAGAACGAAGAGGTGCTGACCAAAATTTATGGGTTTGGGAACCAGCTGATTATACACGTGAATATATGATTACAGCTGACGTAGCTAGAGGTGATGGTAAAGACTCTTCTGCTTGTCATGTAATTGATATAGCAACCAATACACAAGTTGCTGAATATAGAGGCCAGTTACCTCCTAAAGAATATGGTTATTTTTTAGTAGGTTTAGCTTCCGAATATAATAATGCAATGTTAGTAGTAGAAAATGCCTCAATTGGTTGGGCAACACTAGATGCTATTATTGAAAGAGGTTATCGTAATTTATATCATTCACCAAAATCAGATCAACTTACAGCAGATTCTTATTTAAGAGTATTTGAAGGAAATTCAGATATGACCCCTGGTTTTACAATGTCTTTAAGAACAAGACCATTGGTTGTAAATAAATTTAGAGAATATGTTGGTGATAGATCCGTTACTATTCATTCAAAACGATTATTAGAAGAAATGAAAGTATTTGTTTGGAAAAACGGACGACCAGAAGCTCAAACAGGTTATAACGATGACTTAGTAATGTCATTCGGTATAGCAATGTTTTTAAGAGATACATCATTGAAATTTCAACAAATGTCTCACGACATGACTCGCGCTACACTTGGAAACATGACTAAGAATACGTATACTGGAGGATATAGTAGCAACCAGATGAAAAATCCGTATTCTGTTCAAACAGATTTTGGACAAGAGGACATTAAGTGGCTATTGTAAATATTTATAAGATATGGCAGATACTAGTTTATTCACCCGATTACAACGTTTGTTTTCTACAGACGTAATTATACGAAATCAGGGTGGCAACGAATTAAAAGTAATGGACGTTGATTCAATTCAACGTTCGGGAGATATAGCTACTAATTCATTAATGGATAGGTATAATCGTTTATACTCTCCAGCATCAACTTCCTTATTAGGAGCCCAAATTAACATCAATTGGCAATACCTTAGAACCATGGTCTATTCAGACTATGATAATATGGATTATGATGCTATTGTTGCTTCTGCTCTCGATATTATTTCAGACGAAAGTACTTTAAAAAATGATATGGGAGAAGTACTCCATATTAAATCAAGTGACGAAGATATTCAACAAATACTTTATAACTTGTTTTATGATGTATTGAACATTGAATTCAACCTTTGGTCTTGGATTCGCCAAATGTGTAAATACGGAGACTTTTTCTTGAAATTAGAAATTGCTGAAAAATATGGTGTTTATAATGTAATTCCTTATACAGCTTTCCATATTGAAAGACAGGAAAACTATGATAAAGAACACCCAAATGCAGTACGATTTAAGTATTCACCAGAAGGTATTTACGCTGGTGGTTCTGGTTATTATGGTTCTCCTAATATAGGAACTTATGATAACGAACCAGGTATTTATTTTGATAATTATGAAATGGCTCACTTTAGATTGTTAACTGATGTTAACTATCTTCCTTATGGTCGTTCATATTTGGAACCAGCTCGTCGTATTTTTAAACAATACATTTTGATGGAAGATGCTATGTTAATTCATAGAATCTCTCGTTCACCAGATCGCCGTGTTTTCTATATTAACGTTGGTTCTATTCCTCCTAATGAAGTAGAAAACTTTATGCAAAAAACCATCAGTACTATGAAACGTACTCCGTTGATGGATTCTCAAACAGGTGAATACAACTTAAAATATAACATGCAAAACTTATTGGAAGACTTTTATATTCCAATTCGTGGCAATGATACTTCAACCAAAATTGAAACCCAACCAGGTTTACAATATGATGGTATTCAAGACGTAACTTATTTAAGAGACAAATTATTTGCTGCTCTTAAAGTGCCTAAAGCATTTATGGGTTACGAGAAAGATTTGACTGGTAAAGCTACATTAGCAGCTGAAGATATTCGTTTTGCTCGTACAATTAACCGCATTCAACGTATTGTGTTGTCTGAATTGTATAAAATCGCTTTAGTACATTTATACTCACAAGGTTATACAGGCGAACAATTAACTAATTTTGAATTAGATTTAACTACTCCTTCAATCATTTATGACCAGGAAAAAATTGCCTTGTTAACTCAGAAGGTTGATTTAGCTCAAAAGATTATGGACCTTAAAATATTACCATCAGATTGGATATATGATAACGTGTTCCATTTCAGTGAAGATCAATACGATGAATATAGAGATTTGATTGTTGAAGACCAAAAACGTGCCTTTAGACAAAAACAAATTGCTGAAGAAGGTAATGATCCTAAGGTAACAGGTAAATCATATGGTACACCACACGACTTAGCATCACTTTATGGTAAAGGAAGAATGTATTCTGAACCAGAAAACGTTCCTGTAGGATATGGCGATGATTTAAAATTAGGTCGTCCTGAAGAAAAATCAACTAATCGTAATACACAAGATGATAACTTTGGTAAAGACAGATTAGGCGCTAAAGGTATGAATGATAAAGACAACGAAAATGAACAGGGCGGTATTAATCCAAACTATAAAGGAGGATCGCCATTAGCGTTAGAAGCTAAGCAAGTTTATCTTAAAAATAAAACTTTAATTGAGGGTTTATTCAAAGATAAAAGAGATGGAGGAGATTCACTTTTAGATGAATCTAAATTAAAGAAGTAAAAATCCTGATATATTTATAACAAAACCTAAAGAATGAATATTAAACATTCTAAGTATAAGAATACGGGATTATTGTTTGAACTTTTAGTTAGACAAATCACTGCTGATACCTTATCTGGTAAGGATTCAAAAGCTACCGGTATTCTTAAAAAATACTTTGTCCGCACAGAATTAGGAAGAGAGTACAAATTGTATGAAACTCTTTCTAAGCATAAAAATATTACCGAAGGTAAAGCTGAAATTATAATTAATACAATTGTTGAAACTTCTAAAGACCTTAATAGAGGTGCTTTAAAAAGACAAAAATATAATTTAATTAGTGAAATCCAAAAGCATTATAATTTAGAGGAATTTTTCAAAACTAAATTACCTAATTATAAAGCATATGCTTCGTTATACACTTTATTAGAAATTTATAACAGCGAAAACCTATCTAATCCAGACCAAATTATTGATAACAAAATGTCTCTATTAGAGCATTTAACTTCTAAAAATATTATTAAAGAAAAAGTAGAAGATGATTTGTTAGAAGAATTTAAATCATATGATAAGGATTTACGTATCTTAACTTACAAAGTAATGTTAGAAAAATTCAATGGTAAATATGAATCATTGAATGATAATCAAAAAGTGGTTTTAAAAGAATTCATCAACTCAGTTGATTCAACTCCAAAATTAAGAGAATTTTATAATGGTAAAGTTGGAGAAATTAAAGAAGAAATAAATAAATTATCTAAAAAAGTTACTGATAAAGCTGTTCAGATTAAATTAAATGAAGTAGCTAACTTACTTTCTCCATTAAATAAAACAGCCAACGTTGGTAATAATGATTTAGTTAATTTGTTACAATATTATGCATTGTTAGAAGAATTAACTAAAATACATGGCTAATTACAAGTATAAATTAAAAGAGGCAGACGGTGTAATCAAACCTAAAGACGTTGATCCTGAATTATTAGATAGGATTGAAAGACGTTATGGTAAAGTTGATTACAAAAATGACTTTTTTAATGATACTTTATCTACATACTTTAAAACAGTTGATGTTGATGATGAAACAGGTCAAATAAATCATCAAATTATAAAATTAGCTAACTTTGGTGATGCTTTAAAAGAATTATCTCAAGCAGCAAGAGCAGTTGCTGATTTATCTAAAACAACTGACGGTAAATTAGATCCTAAATTAGCAGTAATTGCTCAAGATGTAAAGGATGTATTTAATAAATTCAGAACCCATATTCGAAAAGAATATCCTGAACAATACGTTCAAATTAAAAATTTATTAGATGAAGTATCTTCTTTAGGATCAACATCAATGTTTACATCAGGAGGCGAAGGTGAAAATCATACTGGTCCTTCTCCAAAAGGATCTACTTACGGAGCTTATAAACAAGCCGGATATAAAAAAGTAAATGAAGGTCCTGGAGCTACTATGGGTCCTGGTCCAAAAGCTGGTCCTGAAGGTGTTACTAAAAACAAATACATAACTGATTTTAAATACAAGTTAGTTAACCAAAAAGCATTGAATAAAGCAGCTAAGGGTATTGAAGTAAAACAACTTTGGGAAGAAACAGATGTTGAATCTTATTTACAAGATGCTAGTATAAATAAATCCTCAAATAAAAAGTGGGTTGGAAGTAGATTATTAGCTTTTGATAAAATTGAAAGACAATTAAACGAATTAATTCCTTTATTACAACAATCAAAACATGAAACAATGGATTACTATAAACAAAATCCAGACTCATTTAGTGTTGTATACGGAACTGATTTAGCACAAGAATATTTAAACGACTTAATAGAATTATTTAAAAAATAAAACAATGGCAAACTTACCAGTAAACCCAATCGGACTTTATACTTCAACTACTGCAACTGGTAGTTTTGGTGGTTTCACAGTAGTATCAGGATCAAGTGCTGTTATTACTGGATTAAAAGATGAAAAAGATAGAATTTTAGCTACGGCAGCAGCACCTATGGTTATTCCTGCAGGACACACAATTCCTGTTTTTGTAACTAGTGCTTCATTAACTACTGGAGCGATTTTACTTTATCCATAATATTTATAACATATGGCAACTCTACAAGAACAATATAATTTGATTAAAGAAGGTAAAGGAGACAAACAATACTTCTTGAAACAAGCCAAATACTTATTTCCTGAATACGTTACTGCTTTAAATGATTTTGATACTACTGTTCATATTTTGAAAAGTAAAAGTCTTTTATCTGAAGCAGCAGGTGGTATAGTTACTTTAAAACCAGCAAATGTTGATTGGTTTAAAAAGTTTAACGATAGCCTTAAAGAAGCAGTAGGTGTTAAGAACAAAAAAGAATACGGTGATCAAAACGAGTTTGAAAAAATTGATAAAGAAGTTCAAAAAGACTTAGATAATCAATTTAATAACAAAGACGACAAAAACATTGATAACGTTTATGGTCAATCATTTTTAATGGGATACTATACAGAAATGAAAGATCCTAAAAATGCTAAAAAAACCGTTGATGAATTAAAACAAATCGTGTTGAAAAACATGACTAAAGATATTAATTATTATCACACAAAAGCTTCTTTTGGTGTTAAAGATATCGGATACACTGTAGATTCTACCGGAATGGGCGAACCAAAAGCTCCTAAAGGTAAATACAAAGCTAGTGGTTACGGTGATCTAGATAAAAAATAATTATGAAGCAAGTATTAATCGAAACCCATCCTTTCCAGGTATCTCGTCAACAATTACATGAGGGAATGAAAGCTCCTTCAGGTAATCCTTTAGTTGAAGGTATTTTAGCAACTGCCGAAGTTAAAAACGGTAATGGTCGTTATTATCCAAAAGAGTTATGGGAAAGAGAAATCGATAAATACCAACAAGTTGTTAAAGAAAATAGAGCAACAGGTGAATTAGATCACCCTGAATCCTCTATTATTAATTTAAAAAACGTTTCTCATATTATTAGAGAAATATGGTGGGACGGAGATAAAGTAATGGGTAAAATAGAAATCTTACCTACTGTCTCTGGAGATATTTTAAAAGCTCTTGTTGATAACAATGTTCAAGTAGGTGTTTCATCTCGTGGAATGGGTTCATTAAAACAAATTGGTGAAACATTAGAGGTACAAGATGATTTCGAATTATTATGCTGGGATTTTGTTTCTACCCCATCCAATCCAGGTTCATACATGCATGTAATTAAAGAGGGCAAAGAAGTTCCGACTTATCAATACGGTAAAGTTAATACTTTATTGACGGAACTTTTATGTGCTAATGGGTCTTGTCCCATATTTTAAAGATACCTGCTACCTTAGGTAATAAATGTACCCGTAAGCATACCATAAGAACTGCTTGCGGGTCTTTTTTTTTCTCAATAGGCGATTTTAAAGAATCTCCATATATGTATATTCGTAATATGCGATCTCTATATCGCATTGAGATTTATAATATCTATTACGCTTCGACATTTTGTCAATAATAAGCGTACTTCCAACACAATTTAATTGAGGAAAAACTAAAAAAAAAAGTATGGTAAACAGAGACTTACTCGCAGAAGCCATTGCCGATGCCAAAGCTGTTAAGGAAACAGCCATCGCCAATGCAAAAGCTGCTTTGGAAGAAGCCTTTACCCCATTTTTGAAAGAGAAGTTAGCTGCAAAGTTAGCTGAAATGGATAACATGGAAGAGGCTGAAATCGAAGAAGCTGACGACAAAGAGGGGTACGAAGGTCAAATGGGCAAGAAAAAACTTGGCACCAAAATGACTGAAGCTGATGATGCTGAAGGGTACGAAGGCCAGATGGGTAAAAAACATTTGGGTACTAAAGAAGTAGACGAAGCCGAAGAAATGAACCTTGACGAACTCCTTAAGGAATTAGATGAATTAGAAGAGAACATCAACTTGACTGACTTCCCAGACGAAGAAGGTGAACACGGAAACGTGGCCGCCAAAAACGTTAACGAAGACGCTCGTACAGATGCTGAAGAAGAGGGTTACCTCGACGGCATGAAGGACGAGAAAGAAGACGAAGAAGATGAAGAAATCGATCTTGAAAACATGACCGAAGACGATCTCAAATCATTCATCGAAAGTGTAATCGCTGACATGGTTGAAGCCGGTGAATTAGAAGCTGGTGAAGGTATGGAAGGCGAAGAAGAAATTGAAAGTGAAGAAACTGAAGAAGAAGAAATCACTGAACGTAAAAAAGAAGGATATGACGATCGTGAAGACGAGTCAGTTTCAGCCCGTAGAGGTAAAGAAGCTGGTAAAAAGCAATCTTTCAAAGCCCGCAGAGATGATTCTTACGGTAAATTTGGAAAGCGTGATGCTGAAGCCGCTGGCAAAGTATCAGGTCCAGGTAAAAACAAAATTAACAAAGAAAATTACGACATGAAAGAAGAAATTGACGAGATCGTTGGTTCAGGAACCGACTTTGCTCAGTTAGCTGACATGCTAGGTGTTAGTCTTGATGCTGCTAAGTATTTAGTAACAGCTGGTGGATTAGCAGTTCCTGCTATCTTAGCTGCTATTAAAGTTGGTGGTGACAAAGCTATCCAATTCTTTAAGAAAATGGCTACTAAAAAATCAATGGCCGAAGGTGAAGAAATGGAAGAAATGAAAGCTGAATTAAATGAAGCTTACAAAACAATTTCTACTATCAAAGAAGAATTAGCTGAAGTTAATTTGTTTAACGCTAAGTTACTTTACACTAACAAAATCTTCAAAGCTAAAAATTTGAGCGAAGCTCAAAAGGTTAAAGTATTAGCTGCTTTTGATAAAGCTGCTAGTGTTAAAGAAGCCGAATTAGTATTCGAAACCTTAAGTGAGGGAATGACTGCTAAGAAAGCTCCTATGAATGAGTCATTAATTCATGGTGGTGCTTCTAAAGCTGCTGGTGTAGCTACTAAGAAGCCAATTATGGAAGCTAATGATCAGGTTGCTAGATGGCAAAAATTAGCCGGTATTAAATAATTTAAAAAAAACAAACAATAAAAACAATGTCACAAGTACAATCATTATTAGAAAGCGCTGCTGGTTCTTGGAAGAACTTGCAAAGCGACGCTGCCAGATTAGCCGGAAAATGGGCTAGAACTGGCTTATTGGAAAACTTGGCCGAGGTTGAAAAAAACAACATGTCTATCTTGTTGGAAAACCAAGCCAAGCAATTAGTAACTGAAAACAATACTATCGCTTCTAACTCTTATTTCACTTCAGGTGGTGAGGGTGAGAACTGGGCTGGTATTGCTCTTCCATTGGTACGTAAGGTATTCGGTACTATCGTAGCTAAAGAATTCGTTAGTGTTCAGCCAATGAACATGCCTTCAGGTCTCGTGTTCTTCTTGGATTTCCAGTACGGAAACTCAAAGACTCCTTTCACTCAAGGTCAGTCATTGTATGGTAACAGAAACACTGCTTCTCAATTCCCATTCTCTACTCCAGCTGCTGAAGGTGGTTTATATGGTGGTCCAGAAGGTCGTTTCACTTACGCTACTAACAACTTCTCATCTTCATTGTTGCAAATGTCAGCTTCTTTAGCTAACACTTTGACTACAACTGGTGCTGGAACTGGTTCAATCGTTTCTGCCTCTTGGGCTGAATTGAACTTCGATTCTACTTACTCTGCTTCTGTAGCTGCTGGTGAGGTTTACAAATTTACTGTAACTGCCTCTAACACTACTTTACCTGCTTTTGATCAGGACGCAGTTCGTGGTTTCGTATTGAGCTCTGGTTCAAACTTTGGTGCTAATACTTTGTTGCCAGCTTTCACTAGCTACAACTACACTGCTGGTACTATCAGCTTCTTCTTCACTGGTGCTGCTGACTTCGCTTCAACTCCAGAATCTGGATCTTTGATCACAGTTACTTACCAGAAGATTGGTTCTCAAGATGGTATCAACACTACTTCAGGTGGTAACTTCGCTGGTTCTCCATACAACGGTCGTGGTGATTTCGAAGCTTCTGGTTCTTTCTCAGTACCTAACAGTGCTTCAACTGGCCAAATCGTTATCCCTGAGATCAATGTTAAGATGCAATCTCAAGCCATCACTGCTAAGACTAAGAAGTTGAAAGCTGTATGGACTCCTGAGTTCGCTCAAGACTTGGCTGCTTACCAGAACATCGATGCTGAAGCTGAATTGACTAACATCATGAGCGAGTACATTTCAATGGAAATTGATTTGGAAATCTTGGATATGTTGATCGAAGATGCTGCTGCTGCTACTGAGTACTGGTCAGCTATTAACAACACTGTAATCACTGGTTCTACTCCAACCTTGACTACCTTGTCTTCTGGTTACTACAACACTCAAGGTCAGTGGTTCCAAACTTTGGGAACTAAGATCCAGAAAGTGTCTAACAAAATCCACCAGTTGACTTTGAGAGGCGGAGCTAACTTCTTGGTTACTTCTCCAACTGTAGCTACTATCTTGGAATCAATCCCTGGATTTGCTTCAACTTCAAACGGTGATGCCGCTCAAATGGAATACGCCTTCGGTGTACAGAAAGTTGGTCAGGTTAACAACCGCTACACTGTATACAAGAACCCATACATGACTGAAAACTTGATCTTGATGGGTTACAGAGGTTCACAGTTCTTGGAAACTGGTGCTGTATTTGCTCCATACATTCCATTGATCATGACTCCATTGGTTTACGATCCTGATACCTTCACTCCAAGAAAAGGTCTCTTGACTCGTTACGCCAAGAAGATGTTACGTCCTGAATTCTACGGTAAGATCTACATCAACGGTTTAAACACCTTGTAATCTAACCTAAAAGGATAAACATTAACAAAGGGCCCCGCAAAAGCGGGGCTTTTTGTTTTTATTTTCAATATTTATAGATATATGTTTAATATATTTGAGGAATTAACTTGGCCACAATTTAGCAAATTGCCTAATATTGTTAAGTTACCTCTTAACGAACAAGTAACACATTACAATCAGTATTTATTTGAATTAAATACAGCAAGACAAAACTGGATAGATTACCAAAATAAAGGACCTCAATCTAACATTATAGGTGTCTTAGCACAAGAAGAATCGTATATTAACATTGACTATCTTTTAGATTATTTTGCTCTATTGCAAGAAGATGGATCATATATTTATGTAACAGGATAATAACATGCCAAATTTACCAATATCACAATTACCAGCATCAGATGCTTTAACCGGAGCCGAATTATTTGCTGTTGTACAAGGAGGAATTACTAAATACACTACTTTAAATAATATTACCTATGCTCCCGGAAATACTTATGGATTATATGCTCAAACAGCAAACAGTACTCCTATAAGCGGTACTACTGCTGAAAGTTCTTTAATAAATGGGGGAGTAGGAACATTAAGTGTTCCAGCTAACGGTTTTAAAGTCGGTGATAGTTTTAGAGCTATTATGGCTGGTGTTTTAAATGTTGATAATAACCAAACTCTTCGAATTAGAGTAAAAGCAGGATCAATAGTTTTATTAGATAGTGGTCTTCAATCTATTTCAAACATTACTAACGATGTGTTTTCTTTAAATATAGATTTTACTATTAGACAAATAGGAGGTGCGGGAACAGCATCTATTGTTTCTTTAGGAGTTTTTAATTATACAAAAACAGTTAATGGTACTATTGAAGGTTTTTCTTTTAATACTATTAATAACACTACTTTTAGTACTACAATTAGTAATACTTTAGTCATTACTGCTCAATGGGGTAGTACAAGTATTAATAACAGCATTTACAGTGATATATTTGTTTTAAACAAAACTTACTAATCCCTATACTTACCTAGGTCTAGGTAATATGTATAGTAGAATAATAAGTTTAACTAATAGTTTTAAAATGAAAGAGACCCCAAGTCAGTTACAATTACAAAGTTATGTAATGAACTTCCCTTTTTCGCTATCAACAGCGGATCCGAACAACATCTGGATGCAAGAATTAACAGATGAAGAATTAGCAATTAATAGACCTAAAGCATACAAGCAATTTATGGACTTGTATAACTTTATGGCTGGACAATCACTTGTTTATTTACTACCCTCAGAAGGTAATCTACAAGACCAAGTTTATGTAGCTAATTTGGGTTTACAATTACCTCATATTACAGACTCTAATAAAATTTTATTATCAAACTTTACATCAGACCCACGTAAAGGTGAAGAGTGGGTTGGTAAACATTTCTTTGATATGATGGGTTACGAAACTCATATTTCTCCTTTTAAATGGGAAGGTGAAGCAGATATCAAATACCTTTACGATAATGTTTACATTGGTGGTTATGGTATCCGTTCAAATATTAAATCTTATGAATGGATGGAAGAACAATTTGGTATGAATATTATCAAAGTAGCTATGGTTGATGAATATTTATACCATTTAGATTGTTCTATTTTTCCATTAAATACCGACCAAACATTAATTTGTACGGAGCTGTTTGACCCTGAAGAAATACGCGCTATAGAACAACATACTGAGATTATAGACATAGATGTTGAGGATGCCTTGGGAGGAATAACTAATTCTGTACGCATGGGTAATATGATTTTATGCGCCTCAAACATTTCAGAAATGAAAAAATCTCATGAATATTATGAGGGTGAAAAACATAAAATTGAAACACTAGAAAAAATCTGTTCTGATGCAGGTATGGAACCTGTAATATTTAACTTGTCAGAATATATGAAATCAGGTGCTATGTTGTCTTGTATGGTAATGCACTTGAATAGAGTTGACCATTCTAAAACTTTACTATAATGGCACAAACATTAAAAGAATGGTTAGGAGGGGAAGTTAAACAATTACAAAAACTTCCTGTTGGTGATTTATCTAATACTTTCTTTTTTAGAGATCCTATTAGACCAAATTATATAGATCACGAACATTTTTATAGTCCTGCTGATGGAACTATTTTATACCAAAAAGTAGTACAACCTGATGAGGCTGTTGTTGAAATTAAAGGTATGAATTATACCTTAAAAGATGTTGTAGGTGATGACGAATATAATAAACCATCTTTAGTGATTGGTATTTTTATGTCTTTTTACGATGTTCATATTAACAGAATTCCTTATGGAGGAATATTAACTTATGAACATTTGGAACCTATTGAGTCTACAAATAAACCAATGTTAGCAGTTGAAAAAGATATCTTAAATAAAGTTATCAATCCCGCTAATATGGAATACTTAAAATACAACGAACGTATGTTTAATCAGATATATGTTCCTTCTTTAAATTATACTTATTATTTAATACAAATAGCTGATGAAGATGTAAACGTAATTGCTCCATTTAAGAAGCAATTAGATCTTTGTGCCCAAAACGAAAGATTTAGTCTAATTAGGTGGGGCTCTCAAGTTGATCTAGTATTACCACTAGATGAGAGATTCGAATTTGAGACAGTGTTAGACGATGCTATGCACGTTAACGCTGGACTCGATAAATTAGTAAAAATCAATTTCAAAAATTATGACCTCTAACCACCATGAAGACGAGATCTTCAAAGAGAAAAGAAAACCAAAAAATCCAATTAGATTTAAAATTTCTTTAAACGAAGAACAAAAAGAAGCTAAAGCTAAAATTTTAGACAACACAATTACTTTATTAGCAGGAGCAGCAGGTTCAGGCAAAACCTTACTTGCCTGTCAAATTGCTCTTGAAAAATTATTTATGAAGGATTGTGAAAAGGTTATAATTACTCGCCCAACAGTATCTAAAGAAGATATTGGATTTCTACCAGGCGATTTAAGAGAAAAAATGGATCCTTGGGTACAACCTATTTATCAAAACATGTTTTTACTTTATGATAAAGACAAAATAGAAAAGTGTATAAGCGATGGTTTGATAGAAATAGTGCCTGTATCATTTATGAGGGGACGTACGTTTGTAAACAGTGTAGTAATTGTAGACGAGGCTCAAAACGTTACACATGAGCAAATGGAAATGATTGTTACCCGTATAGGTAAAGGATCTAAAATGATGGTTTGTGGAGACGATGCTCAGGTTGACTTAAAACAAAAACGTGATTCTGGATTTAAATTTTTATATAAATCAGCTCGTAAAATTAAAGGATTAGAAGCTATTACTTTAAAACAAAATCATAGAGATGATATTGTAGAAGCATTGATTGACTTGTATAATGAGGCATATGAACAAGGATTAACCTTAGGTACATCAGGAACTAACGGAACTTCAAAGAGATGATATTTATAATATATCATGGCTAATTTAACTGTAACTATACAAGAAACCGTAATATTACCTAATAATAATGTTGAAACTGCTTTAAATTCAAAAATTATTACAGGAGTTAATCAGGTTCAAAGAAGAACAGACACTATAGGACCTACCTTTAGTGGCAGTGGTCAACAAATTTTAGCTTTTGTTGACAGTGAATCACAACAAGTAGCAGGTTCATTTGTACGAGATGCTGTAAAATATATTAGAATTACTAATTTAAACAATACTACAGCTTGTGATATTTATTTAATTCAAACAAGTGAAGATGAAACTTTATTCCAATTAGATGCTGGTAAATCATTAATGTTTGCTAATGCTTATTTTGATTCATCTAATACTACTCAATATGTAGCTGGTGATTATGTTGATCAATTATATTTTTCATCATTCTCTACTTTAGATTCTATAATGGCAAAATCTCAATCAGGAAGCATTCAATTAGAATACTTTGTAGCTTCTTCATAATATTTATAATAAACTTTAGACCATGGCATTAACTTATAGAAACGTAAAAGGTGAAGCATTAACTATTGATGAATTAGATGCTAACTTTCAATACTTTACAGGATCACACTCTATTACAGGATCATTAATAGTAAGCTCGGCAGTAACAGCTTCTGTCTTTACTGGTTCTTTTGTAGGAACAGGTGCTCTTACCACATTAACAACTACAGGAACACTTACAGCTTCAGGATCATTAAGCACTTTTAACTATGTTTCAGGATCTGTTCTTACTCCAACACAATCAGCTGCTCCAAATTTTGATGGTGTAGATGGTCAATTTACTTTTGCTACTGTTAGTGGACAGTATTACATTTATGTTTGGATGAATGGTGGTTGGAGATCAGCTGAATTAACTTAAATATAATAATAAAATAAATATATAAAGGGTTCCTAAATTGGAACCCTTTTTTTTCATATTTATAACAAAATAATTATGGCATCTACTGTAATTCCAATATGGCCCGGTTCAGCATCTTTTGCTCAAGTATATAATAATTATTATGTTAGTGGTAATTGGCCACCACCAACCCCTTTTGGGTTTTATGATAATGATCCTCAATTCCAAACCGATGCTAATAAAGTTTCTAACTTTTGTGCTTTGCACTTAGGTTATCCTATTGAAAACGTCGAATTACAAGATATTAACTTTTTTGCTGCTTTCGAAGAAGCAGTAACAGTATATGGAAACGAATTATACGCTTTTCAATTAAGAGATAATTACTTATCTTTAGAAGGAGCTTCAACTCAAATTGATGTAAATAATTCTGTATTTACTCCTACAATGGCTACTGTTGTTAGATTATCTCAACAGTATGGTGAAGAAGCAGGTGCTGGAGGTAATGTAACTTGGTATCAAGGCAGATTAACTCTAGTACCAGGACAACAAAGATATGATTTATCAGCGTGGGCTGAAGCTGAAGGTATAACCGGAGGTATAGAAATTAAAAATGTTTGGTATCAACCACCACCTGCAGTTAACCAGTTATATTCAACTGCCTTGTTAACAGGCCAGGGTGGCTTGGGAGGTGTCCCTCCAGCCGGTTTATACGGCTATGGATACGGTTACTCAAACTATTTAATGATGCCTACCAGCTTTACTATGCAAAACATTCAAGCAATTGAAATGCAAAACCAAGTAATGCTTTCAAATTATACCTTTAATATTATAGATAATGTATTAACAGTATTCCCTGTTCCTGGAACAGGTTTTGGTGGAGAGGGATTTGAAGGAGGAGAAGAATTATATTATGGTCAATACTTAGTATTTGATTTTATTAAAATACAAGATAGAATTGATGCTGCTTTTGCAGATGGTACAAACAAAATTACCAACACATCAGATGCTCCTTATTTAAATCCAACCTATTCTAAAATTAATTCAATAGGTAGAAGCTGGATTTTTGAATATACTTTAGCTAAAGCTAAAGAAATGTTAGGTTTAACTCGTAACAAATATTCTCAAATTCCTATTCCTGGGGCTGAAGTAACATTAAATGGTGATTCTTTAGCTACACAAGGTATTGCTGAACAAGAAACTTTAATTACAAGATTAAGAGAATATTTTGATCAAACTTCTCGCCAAGCATTGCTTGAAAGAAGAGCAGCAGAATCAGCAGCACGTGTACAAGAAATCAATCAGGTACCAATGACAATTTTTATAGGATAATATGGCACTATACGGACAAATGAGAGATATTAGTATGTTTCGATTCGTGAATCGCGAATTGATGCATAACATTATTTCTCAACAATGCGTATTTTACAAATACAATTCAACAAAAACAAAAGTAAACATGTATGGTGAAGCAACAACTGGAAGATATTTTGCTGATCCTGTTATATTGTTTGCTTTAATTGAAACTAGCCAGTTTGAAAACCCAACAAGTGATTTTGGTGTAGATTTTAATTGGAACGTTCAATATAGATTTTTAAAAGACGATTTAGTAGACGCTCAGGTTTTCCCAGAAGCAGGGGATATTATTATGTTCCAAAATGGTTATTGGGAGATAGATAACGTTAGTACAGCTCAATTCTTTGTAGGTAAAGATCCTAAATATCCTTATTTAGATGGAGCAGGATCAAATCCGTACGAAGAAGATTTAGGTCAGTTTGGATATAGTGTATCAGTTATATGTACAGCTCACTATACCCCATCAGACAAAGTTAACATAGAATTATCAAGATTATAATGGCTCAAGTTAGAAAACCAATACCAAAAACCCAACAACAGCTCTCTAATGAGCAGGTCACTCCTTATGATCAGCAGGCAGGTAACCCAAATAACTTTATACAAACACCTCAAAATAACAGAGCCTTAAATACATCTTTTAAAGGTGATACTGTTAAACCTTTTAGTGTTGGTATTCAAGATATTGATGAGGCTGTATTTTATTACTTTCAAAATGTAATTCAACCCTCAGTAATACAAAATGGATCTAGATTAAATGTTCCTGTAATTTATGGTTCACCTGAAAAATGGAAATCATATCAAAAAGATGGATATTATAGAGATCAAAAGGGTAAAATTATGGCTCCTTTGATTATGTTCAAAAGAACAGATATAACTAAAAATAGAACCATTGCAAATAAATTAGATGCTAACTATCCTAATAACTTTGGAGTATTTACAAAACAATATACTCAAAGAGATGCTTATTCTAATTTTAAAGTATTATCTAATAGAATCCCTCAAAAAGAATTCTATGCTGTAGTAGTACCAGATTATGTTACTGTAACTTATGAAGTAGCTGTATTTACTTACTACGTAGAACAATTAAATAAAATAGTAGAGGCAATGGAATACGCTTCAGATGCTTACTGGGGTAATCCACAACGTTACCAATTTAAAGCAATGATTGATTCATTTGGTTTCCAAACTGAATTAACTCAAGATAGTGAAAGAATAGTTAGAAGCACATTTAGTGTTAAATTAAACGGATATATTATACCAGAAATATTACAAAAAGATATAACAGCCCTTAAGAAATTTTCAAATAAGACCAAAATTATATTCTCAGTTGAAGCTGTAGATAACGCTGCTTTCTTTGAAGGCAACGTAGTAGGAGACAGAATTGTAACAGAAACAGCTTCTGACAAAGAAACTCAAAATAGATCAACTGCAATTGGATAACCTGATATTTATACCAGATAACATCTAAGTTAATGGCTCAAGTAAGATTTTTAGATCAGGTTCCCGTAGGTGTATATAATGTTGATACAGCTGGAAGCGGCGGTGGAACAATTGATATTTACCAAAACGGTGCATTAGTAAGTGCTAGTGTACCCTATATTAATATAAGTGGTTCAGCCGAATTATTTACATTCCAAACCTCAGGGGTAACAGTATATGTTTCATCCTCAGGCGTTGGATTTCCTTTTTCAGGTTCAGCTGTAATTACAGGATCTTTAGTGATCTCAGGATCTGATCCTCAACCAATTATAATTCAAAATTTACCATATGATGCAACCCCATCATATGTTGTAACATATAATACAGGAACTGGAGTATTTGAATATTCTGATATGCCATCTAGTGGTACTTCAGGTTCTTCTGGTTCATCTGGAACTTCAGGTAGCTCAGGCTCATCAGGCACTTCTGGTTCTTCAGGAACTTCAGGCTCATCAGGCACTTCTGGTTCAAGCGGAACATCAGGTTCTTCAGGAACAAGTGGAAGCTCAGGCTCTTCAGGAACATCAGGTTCAAGTGGAACAAGTGGTTCATCAGGAACTAGCGGTTCTTCAGGTTCAAGTGGAACTTCGGGTAGCTCAGGTTCTTCAGGAACAAGTGGCTCATCAGGTACTAGTGGTTCATCAGGTACTAGCGGTAGCTCAGGTTCATCAGGTACAAGTGGCTCTTCAGGCTCATCAGGTACTAGCGGAAGTTCAGGCTCATCTGGCACTTCAGGCTCATCAGGCTCAAGCGGAACATCAGGTTCTTCAGGAACTTCAGGTTCTTCAGGAACTTCAGGTATAAACGGTAGTTCAGGTACTAGTGGCTCATCAGGAACCTCAGGTTCAAGTGGTTCATCAGGTACTTCAGGTTCATCAGGAACAAGTGGTTCATCAGGAACAAGCGGCTCTTCAGGCTCAAGTGGAACAAGCGGCTCTTCAGGCTCATCAGGTACAAGCGGCTCTTCAGGTAGTTCAGGTACTTCAGGTTCATCAGGCTCAAGTGGAACTAGTGGTTCTTCAGGTTCATCTGGAACATCAGGTTCATCAGGATCAAGTGGTACCTCAGGAAGTTCAGGTTCTTCAGGAACATCAGGCTCAAGCGGAACTTCAGGCAGTTCTGGTACATCAGGTATTGATGGCTCATCAGGCTCATCAGGTACAAGTGGTTCTTCAGGTACAAGCGGTTCTTCAGGTTCATCAGGAACCTCAGGTTCATCCGGTTCTTCAGGAACTAGTGGTTCTTCGGGATCAAGCGGAACCTCAGGAAGTTCAGGTTCATCTGGAACAAGTGGCTCATCTGGAACTTCAGGTTCCTCAGGTACAAGTGGCTCTTCAGGTTCAAGTGGCACTTCAGGTTCAAGTGGGTCTTCAGGAACAAGCGGCTCTTCAGGCTCAAGTGGAACAAGTGGAAGCTCAGGTACATCAGGTTCATCAGGAACTTCAGGCAGCTCTGGCACTTCAGGCATTGATGGTTCATCAGGTTCTTCAGGAACAAGTGGCTCATCAGGTACTAGCGGTAGTTCAGGTTCATCAGGTACTAGTGGTTCTTCAGGATCATCGGGCACATCAGGTATAAGTGGTATTAATGGTACTTCAGGTTCAAGTGGAACCTCAGGCAGTTCAGGTACTTCAGGCTCATCCGGATCTAGTGGAACATCAGGTTCATCAGGTTCAAGCGGAACAAGTGGTTCAAGTGGAACATCAGGTAGCTCAGGTTCTTCAGGTACAAGCGGAAGCTCAGGTTCTTCAGGTACAAGCGGTAGCTCAGGAACTTCAGGTTCCTCTGGTTCTTCTGGTACATCTGGTTCTTCTGGTACATCTGGTTCATCAGGTACTTCAGGTTCCTCTGGAAGTAGTGGCACCTCAGGTATAAGTGGCGTTAATGGTACTAGTGGTTCTTCAGGCTCAAGTGGCACTTCTGGATCTAGTGGTTCATCAGGAACATCAGGTTCAAGCGGAACGAGTGGTTCATCTGGTTCATCCGGAACCTCAGGCTCATCAGGTACAAGCGGCTCTTCAGGCTCAAGCGGAACTTCAGGTAGTTCAGGTTCATCAGGAACAAGTGGTTCATCAGGTTCAAGTGGAACAAGTGGTTCATCTGGAACAAGTGGTTCAAGTGGATCATCAGGTACTAGTGGCTCAAGTGGTAGTAGCGGTACTTCAGGTATAAGTGGTGTTAACGGCACTAGTGGTTCATCTGGTTCATCCGGAACCTCAGGTTCAAGCGGAACTAGTGGTTCTAGTGGTACTTCAGGTAGCTCAGGCTCATCTGGAACTTCTGGCTCATCTGGCACTTCAGGCTCATCAGGTACATCTGGTTCAAGTGGCACCTCAGGAAGTTCAGGTTCATCTGGAACTTCAGGTTCATCAGGAACTAGTGGTAGTTCAGGTACTAGTGGTTCATCTGGAACAAGTGGTTCTTCAGGCTCATCAGGCACATCAGGTTCTTCTGGAAGCAGCGGAACATCAGGTATATCAGGTGTAAATGGCACATCTGGCTCAAGTGGAACTAGTGGTTCAAGTGGAACCTCTGGTTCAAGTGGTACAAGCGGATCTTCTGGCTCATCAGGTACATCAGGTTCATCAGGCACATCTGGTTCAAGTGGTACTTCAGGTAGTTCTGGTTCATCAGGAACTAGTGGCTCAAGTGGAACAAGTGGTTCATCTGGAACTAGTGGTTCAAGTGGCTCTTCAGGCACTTCAGGCTCTTCAGGCACTTCAGGCTCTTCAGGCTCTTCAGGTACATCAGGTTCCTCAGGTACATCAGGTTCAAGTGGTTCAAGTGGTACTTCAGGTATAAGTGGTGTTAACGGCACTAGTGGTTCATCTGGAACTAGTGGTTCAAGTGGTACATCAGGAAGTAGTGGTTCAAGCGGAACAAGTGGTTCATCTGGTACATCAGGTTCAAGTGGAACCTCAGGTTCATCTGGTTCAAGCGGAACAAGTGGTTCATCTGGAACATCAGGTTCTTCAGGAACAAGTGGCTCATCAGGTTCTTCAGGAACAAGTGGCTCTAGTGGTTCAAGCGGAACATCTGGTTCAAGCGGAACAAGTGGTAGCTCAGGATCATCAGGTACTTCAGGTTCATCAGGATCAAGCGGTACTTCAGGTATATCGGGAGTAAACGGAACTAGTGGTTCTTCAGGAACTTCAGGCTCATCAGGTACTAGTGGCTCATCTGGTACATCAGGTAGCTCAGGTTCTTCAGGAACAAGTGGTTCATCCGGTTCAAGTGGAACTAGTGGTTCTTCAGGTACTTCAGGTTCAAGCGGTACATCAGGTAGTTCAGGTTCTTCAGGAACAAGTGGATCTTCTGGCTCAAGTGGAACTAGTGGGTCTAGTGGAACTAGCGGATCTAGTGGTACATCAGGTTCAAGTGGTTCAAGTGGCACTTCAGGTTCTTCTGGTTCTAGCGGTACTTCAGGTTCTAGCGGAACTAGTGGTAGCTCAGGTACTAGCGGTTCATCTGGAACATCTGGTAGTTCAGGCTCATCAGGTACAAGTGGAAGTTCAGGAACTTCCGGCTCATCAGGTTCATCAGGTACAAGCGGCTCTTCAGGCAGCTCAGGTACTTCAGGTATATCTGGCGTAAATGGTACGTCAGGCTCTTCAGGAACTAGTGGTAGTTCAGGTACTAGTGGTTCATCTGGAACAAGTGGAAGTTCAGGCTCATCTGGAACTTCAGGCTCATCAGGCTCATCAGGAACTTCAGGTTCAAGTGGAACTAGCGGATCTAGTGGTACATCAGGTTCAAGTGGTTCATCAGGCACTTCTGGTTCTTCAGGTTCTTCTGGAACATCAGGTTCAAGTGGCACCTCTGGTTCATCTGGAACATCTGGCAGTTCAGGTTCCTCAGGTACTTCAGGTAGTTCAGGTTCTTCTGGAACAAGCGGTTCAAGCGGTTCATCTGGAACATCTGGTTCTAGTGGAACAAGTGGTTCATCAGGTTCTTCAGGAACAAGTGGCTCATCAGGTTCAAGCGGAACCTCAGGTAGTTCTGGCACTTCAGGTTCTTCAGGGACATCTGGATCAAGTGGTTCATCAGGGACTAGTGGTTCAAGCGGCTCTTCAGGAACTAGTGGTTCAAGCGGAACTTCAGGCTCATCAGGAACAAGTGGAAGCTCTGGAACATCAGGTTCTAGTGGCTCATCAGGTACAAGCGGTTCTTCAGGCAGCTCTGGTACCTCAGGTATAAGTGGTGTGAATGGAACTAGTGGTTCATCAGGAACTAGTGGTAGTTCAGGTACATCAGGTTCAAGTGGTTCTTCAGGAACATCAGGAAGTTCAGGAAGCTCAGGAACAAGTGGTAGTTCAGGTACATCAGGCTCAAGCGGAACATCAGGCAGCTCAGGTTCAAGTGGAACCTCAGGTTCATCTGGTTCATCTGGAACTTCAGGCAGCTCAGGAACAAGTGGTTCAAGCGGAACTAGTGGCTCATCAGGCTCATCTGGTACTAGTGGCTCATCTGGTTCATCAGGAACTTCAGGTTCAAGTGGAACAAGTGGTTCATCTGGTACTTCAGGCTCATCAGGAAGTAGTGGTACTTCAGGTAGCTCAGGAAGTTCAGGTACAAGTGGCTCATCTGGTACTTCAGGTAGTTCAGGAACTTCAGGTAGCTCTGGTTCATCAGGAACTAGTGGCAGCTCAGGTTCAAGCGGAACTTCAGGTAGTTCTGGTACTTCAGGTTCAAGTGGAACCTCTGGTTCATCAGGTACAAGCGGCTCAAGTGGTTCTTCAGGAACTTCTGGCTCATCAGGCTCATCAGGTACAAGCGGCTCAAGTGGCAGCAGTGGTACTTCAGGTATAAGTGGTGTAAATGGAACTAGTGGTTCATCAGGAACAAGCGGTAGTTCAGGTTCTTCAGGAACATCAGGTAGTTCTGGTTCTAGTGGCACATCAGGTTCTAGTGGCTCAAGTGGAACTTCAGGCTCATCTGGTACTTCTGGAGCTAGTGGGGCTTCAGGAACAAGTGGTACTTCAGGAACATCAGGTTCAAGCGGTTCAAGTGGAACAAGTGGTTCATCAGGAACTAGCGGCAGCTCAGGTTCAAGTGGAACTTCAGGTAGTTCAGGTTCTTCAGGTTCTTCAGGTTCATCTGGTTCTTCAGGTTCATCCGGTTCATCTGGTACTTCAGGAAGTTCAGGTTCATCTGGAACATCAGGCTCTTCAGGTACTAGTGGTAGCTCTGGAACCTCAGGTTCATCAGGCTCATCTGGAACCTCAGGTTCAAGTGGAACAAGTGGCTCTTCTGGAACATCAGGATCATCAGGTTCAAGCGGAACAAGTGGTTCTTCTGGTTCTTCTGGAACTAGTGGAAGTTCAGGAACAAGCGGTTCTTCAGGTTCAAGCGGAACAAGTGGTTCTTCAGGTTCTTCCGGAACCTCTGGTTCATCAGGATCAAGTGGTACTTCAGGTATAAGTGGTGTAAACGGAACTAGCGGTTCTTCAGGAACAAGTGGTTCAAGTGGCTCATCAGGTTCTTCAGGAACATCAGGTAGCTCAGGTTCATCAGGTACAAGCGGCTCTTCAGGTACATCCGGCTCTTCAGGTACTTCAGGTTCTAGTGGAACATCAGGTAGCTCAGGCTCATCTGGTACTTCAGGAAGTTCAGGTTCATCAGGAACTAGTGGTTCTTCGGGTACATCAGGCTCTTCAGGCTCAAGTGGTACTAGTGGCTCATCAGGTTCATCAGGAACAAGTGGTTCAAGCGGTACTTCAGGTTCTAGTGGCTCATCAGGAACATCGGGTTCATCAGGTACTAGTGGTTCAAGTGGCTCATCTGGAACTAGTGGTTCAAGCGGTTCATCAGGAACATCTGGTTCATCTGGAACATCAGGTTCTTCAGGATCTAGTGGAACAAGTGGCTCTAGTGGCTCTTCAGGAACAAGTGGTTCAAGTGGTACTTCAGGTTCAAGTGGTTCATCAGGTACATCGGGCTCATCAGGATCAAGCGGTACAAGCGGAAGTTCAGGAACTTCCGGCTCATCAGGTTCATCAGGTACAAGCGGCTCTTCAGGCAGCTCAGGTACTTCAGGTATAAGTGGTGTAAACGGAACATCAGGTTCTAGTGGTACATCAGGCTCAAGTGGTTCAAGCGGTACTAGTGGCTCAAGTGGTAGCTCTGGTACTTCTGGGTCAAGTGGCTCAAGCGGAACAAGCGGTTCAAGTGGAACATCAGGCTCTTCAGGAACAAGCGGTTCTTCAGGCAGTTCAGGAACTTCTGGTTCTTCTGGAAGTAGTGGTACTTCCGGTTCATCAGGAACATCTGGTTCATCAGGTTCATCAGGAACAAGCGGCTCATCAGGTACCAGTGGCTCAAGTGGAAGCTCAGGTTCAAGTGGAAGTTCAGGCACTTCAGGTTCTTCAGGTTCTAGCGGAACATCAGGATCAAGCGGTTCTTCAGGAACAAGCGGTTCTTCAGGAAGTTCAGGAACATCAGGAAGCTCAGGCACATCAGGTTCAAGTGGAACAAGCGGTTCATCTGGAACTAGCGGAAGTTCAGGTTCAAGTGGAACATCAGGTTCTTCAGGCTCAAGCGGAACAAGCGGTAGTTCAGGTTCATCAGGAACAAGCGGTTCTTCAGGTACTAGTGGTAGCTCTGGAACTTCAGGTTCTAGTGGCTCATCAGGAACTTCAGGTTCATCAGGATCAAGTGGTACCTCAGGTATAAGTGGTGTAAACGGAACTAGCGGTTCTTCAGGTACTAGTGGTAGTTCTGGAACTTCAGGTTCAAGTGGAACAAGCGGTTCAAGTGGTTCTTCTGGTACTTCAGGTAGTTCTGGTTCTTCAGGAACTAGTGGCTCATCAGGAACATCAGGTTCATCAGGAAGTTCAGGAACAAGTGGTTCAAGCGGAACAAGTGGTTCAAGTGGTTCATCTGGTACTTCTGGTTCTAGCGGTTCATCAGGAACATCAGGTTCTTCTGGTTCTTCAGGAACATCAGGAAGTTCAGGTTCAAGCGGAACAAGTGGTTCTAGCGGAACATCAGGAAGTTCTGGAACATCAGGATCTAGTGGTTCTTCAGGAACATCTGGTTCTTCAGGTTCTTCAGGAACATCAGGTAGTTCTGGTACTAGTGGTTCATCAGGAACTAGTGGTAGTTCAGGTACTTCAGGATCATCTGGTTCGTCTGGTACTTCAGGAAGCTCAGGTTCTTCAGGTACATCAGGTTCAAGCGGAACTTCAGGTTCTAGTGGATCAAGTGGTACATCAGGTAGCTCAGGATCAAGCGGTACTTCAGGTTCATCAGGTACTTCAGGTTCAAGTGGAACTAGCGGTTCATCTGGTTCTTCAGGAACATCAGGTATATCAGGTGTTAATGGAACAAGTGGTTCAAGCGGAACTTCTGGTTCAAGCGGCACTTCAGGTTCTTCAGGAACTAGTGGCTCAAGTGGTTCATCTGGAACTTCAGGCTCATCTGGCTCAAGTGGAACAAGCGGTTCTTCAGGCACATCCGGCTCATCTGGCACTTCAGGTTCATCAGGTAGCTCAGGTACTTCTGGTTCATCTGGAAGCAGTGGCACTTCAGGTTCTTCAGGAACATCAGGTTCAAGTGGCTCATCTGGAACATCAGGTTCAAGCGGTTCAAGTGGAACAAGTGGTTCATCTGGTACTTCTGGTTCTTCTGGAAGTAGTGGCACTTCAGGTTCTTCAGGAACATCAGGTAGTTCAGGTTCTTCTGGTACTTCTGGATCATCTGGTTCATCAGGAACTAGCGGTTCAAGTGGTACTTCAGGTTCAAGTGGAACTTCAGGAAGTTCAGGTACTTCAGGTTCATCAGGTTCTAGTGGAACATCAGGATCAAGCGGTTCATCAGGAACATCTGGTTCATCTGGAACATCAGGTTCTAGCGGAACATCAGGTTCTTCAGGATCTTCTGGAACAAGCGGATCTTCAGGTTCATCTGGAACATCTGGTTCATCTGGTACTTCAGGGTCTTCAGGATCAAGTGGAACAAGTGGTAGCTCAGGCTCATCAGGAACTAGCGGTTCATCAGGAACTAGCGGTTCATCAGGAACAAGTGGAAGCTCTGGAACATCAGGTTCTAGTGGCTCATCAGGTACAAGTGGCTCAAGTGGTAGCTCTGGTACCTCAGGTATAAGTGGTGTAAATGGAACATCAGGTAGCTCTGGAACTTCAGGTTCTAGTGGAACTAGCGGTTCAAGTGGTACTTCAGGATCTTCAGGTTCTTCTGGAACAAGTGGATCAAGTGGTTCATCCGGAACAAGTGGTAGTTCAGGAACAAGTGGTTCAAGCGGAACTAGTGGTTCATCAGGCTCATCTGGAACAAGCGGTTCTTCAGGTTCCTCAGGCACATCAGGTAGTTCAGGTACTTCAGGTTCATCTGGTACAAGCGGTTCATCTGGATCTTCTGGAACAAGCGGTTCTTCAGGTTCATCAGGTACTTCTGGATCTTCTGGAACATCAGGTTCAAGCGGAACTTCAGGATCAAGCGGCTCAAGTGGAACAAGCGGAAGCTCAGGATCAAGTGGAACCTCTGGTTCAAGCGGAACAAGTGGTTCAAGCGGAACAAGTGGCTCTTCAGGAACATCAGGATCAAGTGGTTCATCAGGAACATCAGGTTCATCCGGATCAAGCGGAACAAGTGGTTCTAGTGGAACATCAGGATCAAGTGGAACATCAGGTAGTTCAGGTTCTTCAGGAACAAGCGGATCAAGTGGCTCTTCAGGAACTTCAGGATCAAGTGGAACAAGTGGAAGTTCAGGCACATCAGGATCTAGTGGTTCTTCTGGAACAAGCGGTTCATCTGGTTCTTCAGGAACAAGTGGAAGCTCTGGAACTTCAGGTTCAAGTGGATCTTCTGGAACATCAGGTTCAAGCGGAACAAGCGGTTCAAGCGGAACTTCAGGTTCAAGTGGATCTTCAGGAACATCAGGTATAAGTGGTGTTAATGGAACAAGCGGTTCTTCAGGTACTAGTGGTAGCTCTGGAACATCAGGTTCTAGTGGAACAAGCGGTTCAAGTGGTTCAAGCGGAACTTCAGGTAGTTCAGGAAGTTCAGGAACAAGTGGCAGTTCAGGAACTTCAGGTTCTTCAGGAACATCAGGTTCAAGCGGTTCAAGTGGAACAAGTGGTTCAAGTGGTTCATCTGGAACTTCTGGTTCTAGTGGTTCATCAGGAACAAGCGGTTCTTCAGGAACATCAGGTTCAAGCGGCTCATCAGGAACTAGCGGAAGTTCAGGCTCAAGCGGAACAAGCGGTTCTTCAGGAACATCTGGTTCATCTGGCTCAAGCGGCACTTCAGGTAGTTCAGGTTCATCTGGTACTTCTGGTTCTTCAGGAACAAGTGGTTCATCAGGAACAAGCGGTTCTTCAGGTTCAAGTGGAACATCAGGATCTTCAGGTTCATCAGGAACATCTGGTTCTAGTGGTACAAGTGGATCAAGCGGTACTTCAGGTTCATCTGGAAGCAGCGGTACTTCAGGTAGTTCTGGTTCTTCAGGAACCAGTGGCTCATCTGGTACTTCAGGCAGCTCAGGTACTTCAGGTAGCAGTGGTTCATCAGGAACAAGTGGTAGCTCAGGCTCATCTGGAACTTCAGGAAGTTCAGGTACTTCTGGATCATCTGGAACATCAGGTTCATCCGGAACTTCAGGCTCATCAGGTTCTTCAGGCACTTCAGGTTCATCAGGTTCTAGTGGTACTTCAGGCTCAAGCGGTTCATCAGGAACATCAGGTATAAGCGGAGTAAATGGAACATCAGGTTCTAGTGGTACTTCAGGTTCAAGCGGAAGCTCAGGTACTTCAGGATCAAGTGGTTCTTCAGGAACATCAGGTTCATCTGGCACTTCAGGTTCTTCAGGAACAAGCGGTACTTCAGTATCAGTAAGTGGTACTAATAATACAATTGTTAAGTTTACAAGTGCTACAACAATTGGTAACTCTACTATTACAGATGATGGAACTACTATTGATTTTGGTGTTCCAACAATGGATGTAGCAAGCGGTAACCTAAATATGGGTGGTGCTAACATCGACACTGGTGGAGGTAATATTGATATCACTGGAGGCGGAGGTATGAACTTTAACGCTGGTACTATAACAGGTACAGCAGGTTCAGTGATTAACGTAGATACCTTAAATGGTGTAACTAAAAACTTTGATATAACACACCCAACAAAAGGCGAACCTCATAGATTAAGATACTCAGTATTAGAAGGTCCAGAAATTGGTGTATATGTTAGAGGTAGATTAACTAATAATAACATAATTGAATTACCATACTACTGGGTTGATTTGGTACATGAAGATTCTATAACAGTAACTTTAACTTCAATAGGTAGTTACCAAAACTTATATGTAATATCTACAAGTCCAAAAATAATAACAATAGGAAGTGAAAACGGAAATATAGATTGTTACTATGTAGTATACGGAGAACGTAAAGACGTAGACAAACTAACAATTGAATATACTAAAAAATGATATTTATAACAAATGGCTAAAAATGTCCAAATAATACCAGCTTCAGGAACTCTAGATTTCCAGGATGGAACTCAATCAGTTACACTAACCATGAAAAAATCAGGGGCAGTTGCTACAGGTGTTGATATATCTGTAAATGGTTCAGCTCCTGTAAGTATTCAAGGTACTCAAGGTACTCAAGGAAGACAAGGTATCACTGGACCTCAAGGTACTACAGGAACCCAAGGTACAACAGGTACACAAGGTACAACAGGTACCCAAGGTACAACAGGTACCCAAGGTACAACAGGTACACAAGGTACAACAGGTACCCAAGGCACAACAGGTACACAAGGTACAACAGGTACTCAAGGGGCTACAGGAACCCAAGGTGCTATAGGAGCTCAAGGTATAACAGGTGCTCAAGGTGTTCAAGGTAATATTGGTCCTTTAGGTCCAACGGGTCCAACAGGCCCAACAGGTCCTCAAGGTACAACAGGTGCAACAGGTGCTCAAGGTATTCAAGGTATAACAGGTAATACGGGTCCCACTGGTCCAACAGGTCCTACTGGTCCTCAAGGTACTACTGGTGGAACAGGCCCAACTGGTCCTCAAGGAACAATTGGAGCTCAAGGTATCCAAGGTCGCCAAGGTATAACAGGTCCTGTAGGTGCTACAGGTCCTCAAGGTACTACTGGAGGAACAGGTCCAACAGGTCCAACAGGTCCAACAGGTCCTCAAGGTATACAAGGTATTGTAGGAGCAACAGGAGCTACTGGACCAACAGGCCCAACAGGTCCTACTGGTTCTCAAGGCACTACTGGTGCTACTGGACCAACAGGTCCTACAGGTGCTCAAGGTATCCAAGGTCGTCAAGGTATAACAGGTAATACGGGTCCAACAGGCCCAACAGGTACCCAAGGTACTACAGGCCCAGTAGGTCCTGTTGGTGCTCAAGGTATTCAAGGTATAATAGGTCCAGTAGGTGCAACAGGTCCAACTGGTCCAACAGGTCCTCAAGGTACAACAGGTGCAACAGGTGCCCAAGGTATTCAAGGTCGTCAAGGTATTACTGGTAATACAGGAGGAACTGGTCCTACTGGTCCTACTGGTCCAACAGGTCCTCAAGGTACAACTGGTGCCACTGGAAGTACAGGTGCCCAAGGTATTCAAGGCCGTCAAGGTATAACAGGTAATACAGGAGGTACTGGTCCAACAGGCCCAACAGGTCCTACTGGTCCTCAAGGTACAACAGGGTCTATTGGTCCTATTGGTGCTCAAGGTTTACAAGGTATACAAGGTATAGTAGGTCCTTTTGGAGCTACTGGTCCTCAAGGTACAACAGGTGCAACTGGAAGTACAGGTCCTCAAGGTATTCAAGGCCGTCAAGGTATAACAGGTAATACTGGAGGAACAGGCCCAACAGGTCCTCAAGGTACTACAGGTGCAACTGGAGGAACAGGCCCAACAGGTCCTCAAGGAACAACAGGCGCTACAGGTGCAACAGGTGCCCAAGGTATTCAAGGTCGTCAAGGTATAACTGGTAATACAGGAGGTACTGGTCCAACAGGTCCTCAAGGTACTACTGGTGCAACTGGCGCTACAGGTTCTCAAGGAACAACAGGTGCTACTGGAAGTACAGGTGCTCAAGGTATCCAAGGTCGCCAAGGTATAACAGGTAACACAGGTGGAACAGGCCCAACAGGTCCTCAAGGTACTACTGGTGCAACCGGTGGAACAGGTCCAACAGGTCCTCAAGGAGCAATTGGAGCTCAAGGTATCCAAGGCCGTCAAGGTATAATAGGTCCTGTAGGTGCTACAGGTCCTCAAGGAACAACTGGTGCAACTGGAGGAACAGGCCCAACAGGTCCTCAAGGTACAACCGGGGGAACAGGTGCTCAAGGTATTCAAGGTCGCCAAGGTATAACAGGAGCAAATGGAGGTACAGGCCCAACAGGTCCTCAAGGTACAACTGGTCCTCAAGGTACTACTGGTGGATTTACTACAAATTCAAATGCTCAAATTAACTCATTAGGAGTAAACACTCCAGCACCAGGTATAGCCGGAGAAATTAGAGCTACAGGTAATATTATTGCTTTCTTCTCAGATGCTAGATTAAAAACTAATGTAGAAAAAATTGAATCTGCTTTAGAATTAATATCAAAGATTAGAGGTGTTAGATATAATTGGACTGAAGAAGCTGAAGAAATGGCCCCTTCAAGAGCAGGTAAAACTGAAATTGGAGTTATTGCTCAAGAAATTGAAACAGTATTTCCAGAAGTAGTAGTAGATTGGGATGAATATAAGACAGTAGTATATGATAGATTAGTAGCGGTATTAATTGAAGCTGTTAAAGAACTTCATGAAGAAATTAAACAACTAAAAAATAAATAATATATGTTACCATATTCAGGAGAAATAGGATACGGTGATATTCGAGGAGAATTTGGAAGTCCAAATAACTTTAATTTGCAAGATGTTTGGAATGGAACTTATGGCCCTTTTAATGTATATAGTTATATCCAACCTATAGACCCGGGAGGAGCTAATTACTCTCCTGCTGATTTTTATGGGTATGATGGTCAATATATAGTTTCAAATAATCTAGTTACTGTTTGGGATGCCTGGCCTACCATTAACTCATACCCAGGATTTGGAACATCAATTACAGATGTCACATTTAATGGACATGATGGTACTCTTTACAATGGAACTGGTTGGGATCCTAGTGATGGAGGATCTTTTTCTTTTGATGGTATAGATGATTATATAGCTGGTTTTACTCCTTACTGGACTTTTGGAAATGAAATAACAGTAGATATTTGGATTAAATGGAATACTTCTATTAACTATGGTCAAGGAGTTGGACAAGGAGTACTAAACAATTATGACAATCCAGGTGATAATATGTGGTTAATGCATGGGAATGGTGGAGGCCAACAAACACTTTCTATATTTGCTTGGGATTCACCTACTTCTACAGTTGGAGGAGCTACATCAGGATATTTAACTACAGGTAACTGGTACAATTTAATAGGTGTTATAAACTCTGCCGGTTCTCAAATGTATACAAATGGTACTTTGACAGGAACGGGGGGTGGTTTTGGTGGTGGAAATATGAATACAACCCCATCATCATGTTTATTAGGTGGGGGTGATGTTAGATATGATTTTAGACGTATGGGTGGAAATATAGCTGCTATTCATATTTACAACTCTGCTTTTATACAAGCTGAAGTAACCCAAAATTTTGGTGCTTTAAGAGGAAGATTTGGTATTTAAATTTGGTTTTTTAAAATAATTTTATTATATTATAGTTATGTATTCAAGACCTATATTTGATCCTAATTTAGAAGTTGATCAAACTAATTATTATTGGTTCGAAAATGGATTTACTTCAAAAGAAGTAACAGAAATCCTAGAACTTACAAAAACTTATGAATTTCAACAAGGTACTATTATATCTGGTAACACTGGAGATATAAGAAATAGTAGTATTAAATGGCTTGCTCCTGATGAAAAAACATCATGGGTTTATGATCGTTTAATGGGATGTGTTAAAGAAGCCAATAATGTTTGGAAATTTAATCTTAATTCTATTTTAGATGATATTCAATATACTGAATATAGAGGTGGAGGAGGTCATTATGATTGGCATATAGACATAGGTCCAGGACCAATTTCCCACCGTAAAATTTCAGTTATTGTCCAACTTTCAAATCCTTCAGAGTATACTGGAGGTACTTTAGAAATAAGTTCAGGAAGTAATACTCAAAAAATATCTAATAAAAAAGGAGCCGTAATTGTATTTCCTTCATTTTTACAACATCGAATAACTCCTGTAGCCTCAGGTCTAAGAAAAAGTTTGGTATTGTGGGCTGGTGGAGAACATTATAAATAAAATGATTGATAATCTTGTTAAATTAGTTTTAGATAAAGGAGGTTCTATATCTCATTTAAAAATTCCTTCAATTGATAGTAAAGGAACAGGTTTATGTAATCCTTCTATTTTTGTAGATAATGATGGAACTCTTTTACTTAATTTACGAAATGTAGGATATGTTCTTTATTTATGTGAAAATGAACAAAAATTTCAAGGACGTTGGGGACCATTAGCATATCTCCACCCAGAAGAAGATCCCCATTTACGAACAGATAATTTTCTTTGTATTTTAGATCCTAAAACCTTAGAAATTAAATCTTACAATAAAGTAAACACATCAGAATTGGATATTGAGCCTGTTTGGGATTTTATAGGACTAGAAGATGCTAGAGTAGTTCGTTGGGATGGTATTTTATACATTACAGGTGTTAGAAGAGATACTAAGCCAAATGGAGAAGGACGAATGGAATTATCTGAAATAGATAATTTTAAAACTGCTAATGAAATTTCAAGAGTCAGAATAGAACCACCTAACGACCCTGATTCTTATTGTGAAAAAAATTGGATGCCTATTAATGATATGGATTACTGTTATGTTAAATGGGCTAATCCAACTGAGGTAGTTAAAGTAGATCCTATTAAAGGAACTAGCGAAACCATATTTTTAGGAAATTTTAAAGAAATAAGTCCAAACCATGATGCTAGAGGAGGCTCATCAGTAGTTAAATGGAAAAACTACAGATTATGCGTTGTTCATGAAGTTGATTTTTGGATGAATGAAAATAATAATAAAGATGGTATTTATAACCATCGTATTATTGTTTGGGATGAAAATTGGAATATTGTAAAATATTCTGATGTTTTTAAATTTATGACAGGACGAATTGAATTTATTTGTGGAGCAGCAGTTGTTGATAATGATTTAGTTTTAACTTATGGATTCCATGATAATGCAGCTTTTGCATTAAGAATCCCTGAAAATGTTGTAGAGGAATTAATCAATGGATAAAATATTAGAAAACTTTATAAACCATCCTTACAATCCAGAAACTAATTTTTTGTTTGGAGAACAGTATTATCAAGAAGGACATAAAGCTGCTGCTTTAACATTATTTTTAAGAACAGCAGAATATGGAACTGATAAAGATTTAGTGTATGAAGCCTTACTTAAAGTAATGTTATGTTTAAAAGAATTAGAAGGACGACCTCATTCAACAAGAGGTGCTATTTTAAATGCTATTACTTTTGATCGTGAACGACCTGAGGCTTATTATCATTTAAGTTGTGATCATCAAATTAAAGGTGAATGGCAAGAATCTTATTTAGCAGCTGTTCAAGGACTAGATAAATTAAATAATATGAAACCAACATTAACTAGTGTTAACTTTCCTGGTGAATATGCTTTGTTATTTCAAAAAGCAGTAGCAAGTTGGTGGATTGGATATTGTGATGAATCAAGAGAATTATTTAATCACTTACTAAAAGAATATTCAATGCGCTCTGAATTTGTAGAAGCTTGTTATACTAATTTATCTAAAATTCATGGAATCCAATATCCTTCTTTATTATATACAAAAGAAGAATACCCAAAACTTAAATACAAATTTAAAAACTCAGATAAAATTGAAAAAAATTATTCCCAAGCATACCAGGATCTTTTTGTTTTGTCTATGTTAGATGGAAAAGAAAAGGGAACTTACGTTGAAATAGGAGCATCAGACCCTTATTACAATAGTAATACAGCTTTGTTAGAAAAAGATTTTGGTTGGACCGGAGTATCATTAGAAATTAACGAAGAAGAAGTAAATAAATTTAATTTAGAACGTTCTAATAAATGTATTCTTCAAGATGCTACAACTGTTAACTATGAAGAGTTATTTAATAATAACGGCTTAACTGAGGTTATAGACTATCTACAGGTTGATGTTGAACCCGCAGAAGTAACGTTTAATGTTTTACTTTCTATACCTTTTGATAAGTATAAATTTAGAGTAATTACATATGAACATGATTATTATTTAAATCATCCTGTTGATTATAGAAAACTTTCAAGAAAATTTTTAGAAGCTCAAGGTTATAAAATGATTGTAGGAGATATTGCTCCTGATTCAAATAGTACTTTTGAAGACTGGTGGGTACACCCTGAACTAGTAGACTCAGAAATTATTACAGCAATGGTTGATTACTCAGAAAAAATTAAAAGAGCAGATCATTATATATTAAATGGGTAATCAAGACTGGAAAATAACACCTTATGCAACTATGGAGGTTACAACTAACCTTCCTAAAAAAGGTTGTGTAGTTGACTGTATTTTCTGTCCTCAACGAACCTTAGTTAAAAATTATAATGGAACTCGTCATTTATCTTTAGAAGACTTTAAGAGAGCAGTAAATAAAATTCCAACAGAAGTTAGAATCACATTTGCAGGATTTACTGAACCTTGGACTAATAGACATTGTACAGATATGTTACTTTATGCTTATGAAAAAGGCCATAGAGTAGCAGCTTTTACTACAGGAGTAGGAATGACAGTAGAAGATGTTGAAAGACTTAAAGATATTTCTTTTGATGAAGGACCAAATGCAGGGTTTGTTTTACATTTACCTGACCAAGAAAGACTAGCTAAACATCCTATAACCCCTCGTTATATAGAAGTAATTGAAGCTTTTGGAGTACATCAAGATTCTTTCAATAAATTTTATTTAATGTCTATGGGTAGTGTTCATGAAAAGGTAAAACATGTTTTTGATCGAGTTGCTAACCCTGAAATGTGGTCTAGAGCAGGTAATTTAATTGGAGAAGCAATTATGAAACCTGAACTATTAAATGTTAAAGAACTATTTAGATCAGTATATCATGGAGAGTCTCCTAAAACTTGTGGTTGTATAGAAAATTTGTATCATAACGTGATGCTTCCAAATGGAGATGTATCTTTATGTTGTATGGATTATTCTTTAAGTTATATTATAGGAAATATGTTTGAACAAGAATATGAAGAAATAATTCCAAAATTAAACACTTGTTATGATATGTGTCGTTATTGTGAAAATGGAGTAAACCCTAATTAAAATGAAACCAATTATAATAATATCCGCTTACTGTCCTGATGATGAAAGAAAACTAATACTTGAAAATTGTGTTAATTCTCTTCAACCAATTAGAAAAGATTTTGATATTTTAATTTCAACTCATTCTTATATTCCTGAACATATTGGAAAAAAAGTAGATTTTGTTTTTTATGATGCTAATAATGATTTAATTTATGATTGGGACTTATTAAATACTCCTTGGTTCTCACCTTCCCCTGGGTTAGTTATAGTTTCTTCTTTAATCTCTAATTTTAGTACTTACTCTGCTTGTAATAGAATTATTATGGGTGGTTTTGGTATAGCTAAAAACTTTGGATATGAAAAAGCACATTATATAGACTATGATGCTATTATTAATGATTATTCTGATTTTTATGAAAACAATAAATTACTAGATAATTATGTCGCTATCCAATATAAAAAAGAATATAGAAACTATGAACATAATATTGAAGGAGGAGTAGGAGTATTCCAGGCTGCAAATTTAAATAAAGTAAATAAGATTTTTACAACATATAATGAAAAAGAACTATTAGAAGTATTAAAAAATGCTCCTAATAAAACAAATGAAATTATATACCAGGATCTATATAAACTAGATGGAGAAGAAATTTTATATAAAAATTGGGATTCTCTTATAGAAAAAGGAAATATATTTAATCAATCTATTTCTACTCAAAAAGATGATTTAAATGATTGGACAGTTCCTTATTATGATACTAAAACAGGTAAAATAAATGTTATAGCTTGGAACTCTAAAAAAGATTATCCTATTAATGTAAGTTTTATTATTAATCAAGAAAAAATTGTAACATTAAATAATGTTAATAAATTTGAATGGAAAACATCTGAAGTAGATGACATTAATAATATTAATGAAATACTAATTATTGTTGATAATAAAATTAAAAACCATGTAATTATTAATACTCCTGAATTAAAAGAAAAATTTATAAGAAATAATCAAACTCAATATAAATAATATATGATATATTTTGAATTAAAAAATAAAATTGCTACTCCTGAAAGTCCTGAAGTTTTTACTTTTAAAGTAGAATTAGATCCTAAGTTACAAAACATTTTAAAAGAACATTTAATTATTAAGTTTTGCACTATTGGAAAAAACAACCCAGAAGGATGGGAAACTAAAATTACCCCAGGATGTTGGAGTGAATGGAATGGAGGAGGTAATAGTAGATGGGACATTATTATTATGGATAATAATCGAAATATTTTATTTACTAGAGAATATAATTCTCTTTATGATGGTAGTGATTTAGACAAAGCATTTAATTTATATTGTAAAATAAATAAACAAACAAAAGGAATAGTGATAGGATCCCATGATGGCCTTTTTGGACACTGGGTACAATCAGTAAGAGATAATGAAACAGAATGTTTAATTATTGAAGGATCAACCCCCCAATTTATAAAACTAACTGAAAATTATAATAAATATAAAAATTGTACATTAATAAATGAAATTGTTACTGTAAAAGGAGGTCCTGTAGAATGGCATACTGGGGGTGAAGGGTTTACTGATTCAATACATAAGGATGTTAATTTAAAGTTTTTAAAAGATGAAGAAATTAAAACAGAAATAAAAAATAGTATTTCTATAAATGATTTAATTGAAAAACATAATTATCAAAATTATGATTGGCTTCATACAGATATTGAAGGATATGATGCTGAATTAATTATGGGATTAAAATATTTACCTAAATTTATAATTTTTGAAAACGAACATTCTAAAACATTAGGAACTTATATACATGTTAAAAAATATTTAGAACATTTAAATTATAATGTTATTGAAATAGGTATTGACACATTAGCAGTAAAACAATGATAGTATTTGATAAATTTATAGAAAACCAAAAGGGAATTCAATTTAGTTCTTTAGAATCCCAAGAAATTGTTATTAAAATAATAGATGGATATACTGAACTTTGTTCATATGAAAGAAAAATGGATGTTATTCCAAATATAAACTATTATTTTTTTCATCCTGTTGATGTATATCACAGACGGTTTGAAATTTGGGATAATTTAGAACAAAATTTATTATTAAAAATAGATACAACTAAATTAGAAAATGTAAATTTAAAAAATGAAGATAAATTTAATAAAATAAACAAATTTGGTAAAATATATAATATAAAAGATTCTAGTGTAGGTTTACCTTTATATGAAATATTTGTTACAAAAATATATGATAAATTTTTTAAAGTAGAAGAAGGAGATACTGTTGTAGATATTGGAGGAAATATAGGTTTATTTTCATATTATGCTTTATGTAAAGGAGCTTCTAAAGTTTATTGTTTTGAACCATCTCCAAAAACCTGTAATATAATAAAATCTAATTTTAATTTTAATAATCTTATTATTGAAGAAGCTGCTGTTTCATCACAAGATGGTTATGTTGATTTTTTTGAATCTAATTCAAATTCAATTGGCTCTTCTATATTTTCGACCCCACACCCATCAACCCCAGAAAAGGTTGAGAAAATAACTTGTAAATCTATTAATTTTAATAACTATATAGAAACAAATAATATAGAAAAAATTGATTATTTTAAAATAGATTGTGAAGGTGCTGAATATGAAATTATTAAAAGTTTAGATGAACAATATCTTACCAATAATATAAATAAAATTTGTTTAGAATATCATTTTAATACTGATGGTAAAATAAATACTATTTTAAATAAATTAAAAAAATGTAATTTTAATATTAATTTTGAATTTGGAGATTATCAAATTAATGATGAATTAGGAATAATATACGCTTATAAATAAAAATAAAATATGAAAAATAAACAATTTAATCTACAAGAATTTTTAGCCCCTTATGTGTCTTCTTTAGAAATCTCAGGCTTACCTCGTTTAAAATATTATGAGTATGTGATTGAAAAATTAGTTGCCTTAAATCGTCCTATCACTATAGTAGAAACAGGTACTATGTGGTCTAGTGTTGAAGGCAACATGGGTGCTTTTACTTATGTTTTTGGGGACTTAATTAAAAACTATACAGGAGGCAAATTAATTACTGTAGATATTTCCGAAGAATCTATAAATAATTGTAAAGAAACTACTAAAGAATTCTCAGAGGTTATTGAATATGTTGTTTCGGATTCTGTTACTTATTTAGAATCTTTAAGTGATGAAGAAGTTCAACAGATAGACTTTATTTACTTTGATTCATTTGATCTTTCAGTACCTGATCCTATCCCTTCACAATTACACCATTACAGAGAATTAGCTGCTGTATACAAACGTTTAAAACATGATGTTTATTTGGCCGTTGATGATAACTTTTTACCTGGTGGATGGATTGAATGGTTCATTTTTGCTGACGATGGAAGTCGAAATATAGTTGGTCAAACAAGGTATGATGTTGGACATTTTCGAGTTTTAGGTAAAGGAACATTAATTGATTGTTTTTTAATGGATAATGGTTGGAAACGTAATGATGAAATATTAAATTTAGGTCACCACTATAGTTATATTTTAGGTTATGAAAGAATTTAATGAGGTAAAATATATCTTAGACCAATTTTATCAAAATCATAACACATATAAACTAATTTCACCAAACACATTCTCACCCTCCTCAGTATATAATAATGCTGAGGGGTTAGGAGATGCTATTATACTAACATCAATTCTTCCTTACTTAAAAGTAAGTAATAAACTTTTAAATGAAATAGGTGAAAAATATATTAATAGAAAAAATCTAACAAATGATTCAAATTTTTGTGTAACAGAATTAGCACAAAATGATTGGGGAGGTGGGCATGCTATTCAACGATTTCAAAAATCATTAGGACTACCTGTAGAAATTAAACCCAAAGGAAAAATTAATTATAATCCTAGTTTAAAAGAAAAAAATAAAGTTTTTATACATTTACAAAATAATACTGATTGGAAACGTACAATACCTAACAGTTTAGATATAGAGCAAATAAAAATAATATATGATTTTTTTAAGATTAATACTCACTTTACTCCTTATTATTATAATAATGATTTAACTATAAATGAAATGATAGAAGTAATGGAAACTTGCGAGTATTTTTTAGGTATAGATAGTGGTCCAATGCATGTTGCTGCTGCTTTAGATTTAAAATCTGTTATTATTATAAACGATCCTAATCAGTTAGTATATTTGCCTAAAATAAAAGAATGTGAATTACCTAATTCTGAGTGGTTATACCCACAAAATATTCATTTAAATAGAAGTGGAAAAACAGAATTAATTCCATATTTTACACTGCAAACTTTAATAAGTGCTTTTAAAGGAGATATTTATCCTTATTTTACTGACTTATATTTAAATATCTTTATATGAAAAATAAACCAAAAATTTATGTCCATAGTTCTTATATAGGAACAACAGGTTACAACCAACATACTAGAGATTTTTTTAGAGAAGTATCTAAACATTTACAACTAAAAATCAGAAACTTTACTGTTGGAAAAACTTGGGAAGGTTATAATGAAACTCCTCATGATAATGAACCTTATATAAATGAAATAGATAAGTCTATTTTATATGAACAAATACTTTGGAATAATGATGGAGGAAGAGATAACCATAAAATTTATCCTTCATCTAATAAAGAATTTTTACATGATTTAAATATAGTTTTATGTGAAACAGACCATCATTTATTTTATGATAAATACAATGGTCCAAAAATAGCATATAATGTTTGGGAAACAACAAAACAACCTGAAGAATTTTTTAATAAATTAAAAGAATTTGATGAATTATGGGTTCCATCAAAATGGCAAAAAGAAGTAACAGTAAAACAAGGATATGATCCTAACAAAATTAAAGTAGTTCCTGAAGGTGTAGACACCAATACATTCTACCCAGAAGAAACAACTCATGAATTAACATCAGATGGTAGATTTAAATTCTTTTTAGCAGGTAGATGGGATTATAGAAAATCAACTAAAGAAATTATTGAAACATTTTTAAATACTTTTACAAATGATGAACCTGTTGATTTAATTGTTTCTATAGATAATCCATTTTCAGGTGATGGATTAGAGACAACTGAAAATAGATTAAAATATTATAATTTAGATGATGAACGAATTAAAATAGTTCATTTTCCTGTAAGAGAAGATTATATTAAAATATTAAAATCATGTAATGTATTTTTATCTTGTGCTCGTTCTGAAGGTTGGAATTTACCTTTAATTGAGGCAATGGCTTGTGGTATACCTTCAATTTACTCTAACTGTTCAGGCCAGCTTGAATTTGCTGAAGGAAAAGGAATACCAGTAAATATTTTAGGAGAAAAACCAGCAGATGATTCTTCATACAATCATTTTAATGGTTATACAGGTAATTATTATGAACCAGATTTTAATCATTTACAATTAATGATGATGTATTCTTATATGAAGTATGATGAGTGTAAGAAAAAAGCATTAAAAGAGTCAGAAGAAATTAGACATAAATTTAGTTGGGAAAAAGTAGGAGAAATTGGTTATAAAACTATATTAAATTTTTATGAAAAAAATAAAGATAAAAACTCCCAATTAAAAAATGAAATAAAAATTGATTATATTGATGGTCCAAAAGTAGAAATAGTAGGAAACAAATTAGAACAATATCATGTTGAATTTTTAGATGAAAAAAATAATGTTATCTATGAAGACACTATTACAAATAACATGTGGACTAAATGTTCTAGAAAATATTATACTAAATGGAAAATTAAAGTTAACGGAAATATAATAGATGAACTTAATCTAAATAATAAACGAGCATTAATAAGTTTAGAATCAAGATCAATAGGTGATACAATAGCATGGACACCGTATGCTGTTGATTTTGCTAAAAAACATAATTGTAAAGTTATTTTAAGTACATTCCATAATTATTGGTTTAAAGAAAAAGAAGAATATAAAGATATTGAATTTATTGAACCAGGAACATCTACCCTTTGTGATGTTGTTTATCGAATAGGATGGTTTAAAGGAGATTCTGGTAAATGGGACCAATTTGATTTATATCCTAATTACCCACAAACCCAACCTTTACAAAAAACAGCCTCAGACATTCTAGGTTTAGAATTTAAAGAATTAAATTATGGTATTAATTTTACCTCTAAATCAAAACCTTCTAAAATTGATTATATAGTTATTGCCCCTGAATCAACTTCAGGTTGTAAAGAATGGCCTTATGATAGTTGGGTTGTATTATCTAAAATGTTACGTGAATTAGGATATACTGTAGTAACTCTTACAAATAAATCTTACAATATAAAAGGTAATTTAAATATTAATGGTAAAACATTAAATGAATCTATTAATGTTTTATACAATGCTAAATTTTTAATTGGTTTAAGCTCAGGATTATCTTGGATTAATTGGGCTTTAGGAAAACAAACAGTAATGATAAGTGGTTTTTCTCAAAAAGATCATGAATTTCAATCTAATAACATAAGAATTCAAAATGAATATGCTTGTAATTCATGTTGGCAAAACACAAACTTTATTTTCGATCCAGGAAATTGGGATTGGTGTCCTATTTGGGAAGGAACAGATAAACAACATATTTGTGAAAAATCAATCTCACCTTTAACAGTATTTAACTCACTACCTTTATGATAAATTTAGAAAATTTTAATTGGGGTCCTACCTCAGAATGGTATAAAGACCAAATTACTAAAGAAATGTTTATAGAAAACATTTATGAAAAATGCTTTCCTGTTGAAGAAGGAGACATAATAGTAGACTTTGGTGCTTCTATTGGAGATTTTATTTGGTCTATTAAAAATAAAAATCCAAAACATTGTTTTGTTATTGAACCTTTAGATTCTTATTTCGATATATTACAAGAAAATTTATTAGGTTATCCTGTTTCTTTTACTAAAGCTTTTCTTAGTCAAGAAGAAACAACAAAAGTAGATTGGGATGGGTTAACAAGTGAATGTAGAAGTTTAACTTTTAAACAATTTATAAAAGAAAATAATCTTAAACATATTGATTTTTTAAAAACAGATTGTGAAGGAGGTGAATATAGTATTTTTACAGAAGAAAACCTAGACTACATTATTAATCACGTCAAAAAAATTTCAGGTGAATGGCATTTAAGTACTCCTGAATTAAAACAACAATTTAGAAATTTTAGAGACAATTATTTATCTAAGTTTAATAATTTTGAAGTTTATTCTGTTGATGGAATTGATATTAAGTGGGATTTATGGAATGAACATTTTTTAGAATATTATAATGAGGTATTAATTTACATAGATAACCGTTAATTTCTTCAAAAACTATAATATTTATTATAAATGGCACTTAAAACCCTTTCATCCACAGGTATAGCTAATAATAATCCTATCTTACCAGGACAAGTAACCCAATCCGTTGATGCTTTTACAGGAGTCGAAGGTTATGCTATTACAGTATCTGGTTCATTTACATTTACAGGAGCAACCACAGGTAGTGGTGTTTTTAGTAATGCTGTTACTGCTGTTACTTCTACTAATGCTTCAAAATTAAATCCTACATTAAACGATTCTACAAATCTAGAATATAATGTATTATTTGCTGGTACATCAAGTGCTACTTATGAACAGATTTTTAAAGAAGATGGAAATGTAATGACATATAATCCATCAACGGATTTATTAACTGTTACTTCATCATATGCCGTTTCTTCTTCTAGAGCAATTTCATCATCATATTCAGATAATGCTACTGTTAGTCAAGTAAATACTCAACAATATTATAATGGAGTAAGTGTTGTTAATGGTGATTTTAAATTTGTTGCTGGTGTAGCTGCTATGAGTAATAGTTCTGCTACAAGTAGTATATTTACTAATTTAGCGGGTAAAACCTTAGGAACAAATGCTTGGATTAATGCTAATTTTTATGGTGCGGTTTCAACAAATGAAGGAATAACAGTAACTAGTATTTCTTCAAGTGGTGAAGTGTTATTTGAATGTGCTCCCCCATCAAACATAAATAATACTATTATATTTACAGGAATTTATATATAAAAAATAACATATGGAAAATAAAGTTTTAACACAAGAAGAGTTACAATCATTAAAAAAACTTCAAGAAACAAGAAACCAATTAGTTTCGGATTTTGGTTTTACAGAAATTCAAATCCAAGAACTAGAATTACAAAAAGATACACTTGTTAAGTCTTTAGAAGAATTAAAACAAGAAGAGTATCGCTTAGGTAACGAAATACAAAATAAATACGGTAGAGTTCAAGTTAATTTAGACAGTGGAGAAATCACTCCCCTAGATTAATTTTGATTTTTTCTGCCATATTTATTATGGAATAAAATTAAATTAATTTAAAAAAACATGGCAGAAACATTAATATCTCCTGGCGTATTAGCAAGAGAAAACGATCAATCCTTTATTTCCCAACAACCTGTAACCGTTGGGGCTGCTATTATTGGTCCTACTGTAAAAGGTCCTGTAGAAGTTCCTACAATTGTTACCTCTTACAGTGATTACCAAAATAGATTTGGTACTACATTTTTGAGTGGTAGCCAAATTTATACTTATTTCACTTCTATAGCAGCTTATAACTATTTTAATAACGGTGGTGAAACAATGTTGGTAGCAAGAGTAGCAAGCGGTTCATGGACTGAAGCTTCTTCTTCTATTGTTAATAGCACTTTAGCAACAACTGCTTCTTTTGATACTACTTTAACGGCAGTATCTGAAAGCTGTGATTTGAACGAATCTGGATCTCTTACTATAAATGGTATTACTTTATTATTTACTAGCTCTATTGGATATAGTGCTGGTATGAACACTTCTACTACTATTTTCATTGATACAGGATCATTTAACGCTCAAGCTGTTGCTGACTACGCTGCTACAGGATCTGCTATTTTTAACGTTAGTAAATCAATTTCTCCTTATTCAACTTTATTAACTAACATTACTTCTACTGCTGTTACAACAGCAATAAGCTTTTCAGCTGGTACCGTAGATGGAGATTTTGATGCTAGAACATTAAACGCCTATACTTACGCTGTAACCGGTTCTACTACTGGTACATTTAGTGGAGCTACAAATGATTCAGCATTAACCATTAAAACACTTTCTGAAGGTATTATCATGAACAACGATGGTACAGCCCCAGACAGTGCTGGTGCTTTAGTTTCAGGTTCATCAGATAACATCAGATGGCAAATCGCAAACCGTGATACAGCTTCTGGTACCTTTAGCTTATTGGTAAGACAAGGTAATGATACTACAACTAACCAAACAGTATTAGAAACATGGACTGGTTTATCAATGGATCCAACAGCTCCAAACTATGTAGCTAGAGTAATTGGTAACCAAAACAAATATTATGATTCAACAGATAACCAAATTGTAGTTGATGGTGATTATCCAAATGCTTCAAGATACATTTACGTAAGTAACGTATCTAGCCCAACAGCTCTTTATTTTGATAATGCTGGTACTGCTAAATCTGCTTTCACCGCTTCTATCCCTGTAAATTCAAGTGGAGCTTTTGGTGGAGGTACTGGTGATTTGTTCTACGGAGCTGGTGCTAATTATTATAACACTATTACTTCTGGTGACGCAAATATTCAAGGTATAAGCGCTAGTGATTATTCAAATATGATCGCTTTATTAGCTAACCAAGATGATTACAGATTTAACGTATTGTTAACTCCTGGATTGTTTGCTAGCGAAGCTAATTTAGGTTCTTCTCAAGTAACTTCAATTATTAACAACACTCAAAACAGAGGTGATAATATTTACGTAGTTGATTTAGTACCTTACGGTTCAAGCATTACAACTACAACTACTCAAGCAAATAACAAAAACACTTCATACGCTGCTTCTTACTGGCCTTGGGTTCAAACAATCGATCCAGATTCAGCCCAATTAGTATGGGTACCAGCTTCAACTATGATTGGTGGTGTTTATGCTTATAACGATTCTGTAAGTGAGCCTTGGTTCGCACCTGCTGGTATTAATAGAGGTGGATTAAGTTCAGTAGTAAGAGCTGAAAAGAAATTATCTCAAGCTAATCGCGATACTTTATATTCAAATAAAGTTAACCCAATCGCTACATTCCCTGGAACTGGAACAGTAGTATACGGACAGAAAACATTACAAACTAAAGCTTCTGCTTTGGATAGAGTAAATGTTCGTAGATTGTTGATTGCTTTGAAATCATATATTTCTCAAGTAGCTAATAACTTGGTATTTGAACAAAACACAATCGCAACTCGTACTAACTTCTTAAACCAAGTTAACCCATACTTAGAATCAGTACAACAACGTCAAGGTTTGTATGCTTTCAGAGTAATCATGGATGATAGTAACAACACTCCAGATGTAATCGACAGAAACCAGTTGGTAGGTCAGATCTACTTACAACCAACTAAGACTGCTGAATTCATCTATTTGGACTTCAACATCTTACCAACAGGAGCTACTTTCCCAGCATAATTTTTTAAAGACAGAATATTTATAACAAAATAATAAAATGGCAGTATTAAATCCAAACGAAATATTTTTCACAGCCTTTGAACCAAAACAGGCTAACCGATTCATCATGTATATTGATGGTATCCCAGCATACGAAATCAAAGGTGTAGGTGCTGTAACATTAACTCAAGGTACTGTTCCCTTAAACTATATTAACGTACAACGTTTTGTTAAAGGTAAAACCACCTGGGGACCAATTCAGTTTACGTTATTTGATCCTATTACTCCTTCAGGCGCACAAGCCGTAATGGAATGGGTACGTTTACACCACGAATCAGTAACTGGTCGCGACGGTTATAGTGATTTCTATAAGAAAGACTTAACTTTTGACGTATTAGGACCTGTAGGTGATATCGTTTCTGAATGGATTATCAAAGGAGCTCTTATTACTGAAGCTAACTTTGGTGAATATAACTGGGATACAGTTGATACAGCAGTTAATATTACAATGACAGTTCAACCAGATTACTGTGTATTGAACTTCTAATTTTTAAAAGAAACTATAGAAGAGCTCGCGAGAAATCGCGAGCTTTTTTCTTTTTTCAATATTTATAACAAAATAAGTTTATGAGCGAATTTAAGTTTCCTACAGAAGTTGTAGATTTACCTTCAAAGGGATTAGTTTATCCCGAAGGCCACCCATTAAGAAGCGGTACTGTCGAAATGAAGTACATGACTGCTAAAGAAGAAGACATTTTAACTAACCAAAATTACATTTCAAAAGGTATCGTTTTAGACAAATTGTTAGAAGCACTAACAATGGGTAAAATAGATATTAAAGATTTAATTACTGGTGATAAAAATGCTATTTTAGTAGCTTCCCGAGTATTAGGATATGGTAAAGATTATTCTTTTACATACAACGGTAAAGAACATACTGTAGATTTATCTACTATAGAAAATAAATCTTTTGATCCTTCATTAATTACCATTCATGGTACCTTTAAATACACCCTCCCTAAATCAGGAAATGAAGTTGAATTCAAACTACTATCAGCTAATGAAGAAACAAAGATTGAACAAGAAATTCAAGGATATAAAAAAATAAACAAAGATTCTTCTCCAGAAATAACTACCCGTTTAAAACACCAAATTGTTTCTGTTGAAGGAAATAAAGATAAAAATGCTATTAAAGATTTTGTAGATAATCATTTATTAGCGGTAGATTCTAGATCATTAAGACTTTATATTAAATCCGTTGCTCCCGACGTTGATTTAACTTATAAAGATGGTGAGGAGGTCATCGACATTCCTATTAGTCTTAACTTTTTTTGGCCTGACCTTTGATAATATATTATCTTTTAGATTAGGTATATTTAATCAAATCCACGAAATAGTATTTCATGGTCAGGGAGGTTATGATTATAATACTATATATAATATGCCTATTTGGTTAAGAAAATATACTTTTGATAAAATAAAAGATTGGTATAATCCAAAAAATAAAAATTCTAACGAAGATAGTTGGGTAGGAGGAGCTGCTAAAGAAGAAGCTTCTAAAAATAAACAAATTAAAGTACCTACATATATTACAAAGGCATCTAAAAAATGATGCCTTTTAATATTTATAATAAATGGCTGATGAATTTGAAAAAGAATTAAGTAGGTCCGAAAAACTATTAAAAGAAAGACTTACCAAAGCAGGAAAAATTGCTAAGGATATTTCTAATAAAGCTTTTAGGGAATTAATAGAATCTATAGAGGATTACTCTTCGGCGTTAGATGATGTTACAGATCAATTAACAGCACAATTACAAAATTATGATAGTATAAAGCGATCTGTTAAAGATTATGGAGATGCTTTAAAAAGTACTTTACCTTTTGTTAGAGAAAATAAAGATTTAGCTTCTAAACTTACTCAAGTATACATAAGTAACAACAAATTAGCAGATAAATTAGTTAATAATAATGAAGAATTAGTTACTGGTCAACTTAGATTAAAAGATGTAGCTAAAGATATAGCTAAATCCCGACAATCCCAACTTAATATTGAATTAGCTCAACGAGATATATCTCAAGAAATAGAGCAAATAAATAGAGAAATGGTAGGGTTGCAAGGTCAAGAGTTAGAGGATCTTGGATTTAAACTTGAAGCTTTACGTGAAATAAATGAACAATTAGAAGCTGAAAAACAAAATCAACAAGCCATATCTGATAATCTTCAAGAACAAGCCGAATCTGCTGCTAAAATAGACGCAAAAGTAGGTGTTGGAGGAAAACTACTATCAGGACTTAAAAAGATACCTATTTTAGGAGATGTTTTGGATCTCGATGGTGCTGATGAAGCTATGCGAGCTACAGCTGCTAGTGGTGGTGGATATTTTAAAACATTGGGTTCAGGAATAAAAGCATTAGGCCCGTCTTTAAAAGCAGCTTTAGGTCCTTTAGCCCTTATTCAAGTAGCCGCTGATGCTATAAAGTTTATTGTAGGTGCAATGTTTGATGCTAATAAACAATCTGTTGATTTAGCACGAAATATACAAGTAACTGCTGAAGGAGGAGCTAAATATCGTCAATATATAATTGATGGTAAAAATGCAACAGAAACTCAATATAAATTAACATCTGCTTTAGTTCAATCTGAAAGTGAATTAGCAACATTATCTGAAGCTTCTCTTGCCTTTTCTTTAGAACAATTAGATGTTCAAACTCAATTAACTAAAGAAGTAAAACTCCAATCCGGAGAAGCTGCTCAATTAAGTAAATTATTTTCTATAAATGGTGAAAGTAGTCGAGAACAATTAGATACTGTTTATGATTCTGTTGCTGAATTTGCTAATCAAAATAAAATATTATTTAATAGCAGTAAAGTTATGTCTGCTATGTCCAAAGTAAGTGGACAATTATTGATGTCTTTTAAAGGCAACACCAAAGAACTAGCCAATTCCGTCCAGCAAGCTATGAAATTAGGTATTAACTTGCAAACAGCTCAAGGGATATCTAGAAACATGCTAAATTTTGAAGAATCTATATCTGCAGAATTAGAAGCTGAATTAATTACTGGTAAAAATTTAAATCTTGATAGAGCTCGAGCTTTATCTTTACAAGGAAAGTATGCTGAAGCAGCTGAAGAAGCTTTAAATTCTGTTGGAAGTATAGAAGAATTTCAAGAAATGAATGTTCTTCAACAAGAGGCATTAGCTAAAGCTGCTGGCGTAACCGTTGACCAACTCTCAGATGCTTTAATACAGCAAAAATACCAAGGTACCCAAACAGGTAAACAAATCGAAAGATTTAAAGAAATGGGTATGGAAGCTGAAGCCGCTGCTTTAGCCGCCGGAAAATTAACAGGTGAACAATTACAACAAGCAACACAACAATTAAATGCTCAAGAAAAATTTAATATTGCCGTTGAAAGAGCTAAAGAAATATTTTCAGACTTAGTAGATGGAGGAGCAATTCAAACATTAGCAGATGCTATTCAAGGATTAGCAGATAGTGCTTTATTAAAAGGATATGCAGAAGAAGGAAAAGCTAAACGACTTACTAAAGATTTAGAAGAAGATAAAAAAGGCACAGAAGAAGAAAAAGCTATAGTTAAATTAGCTGAAAATCAAGTAAGTTTAGTTGATCAATTAAAAGGTATAGCTAAAGGAGCAATTATAGGAGCGGGTGCAGGTGCAGCCATTGGAGGTGTTGGAGCTATTCCTGGTGCTTTAGTAGGAGCTGCTGTATATGGTTTTAAAGGTTCAAGAGAAAAAAGAATTGGACAAGAGGCAGCAGTTGAATCAGAAAAAATTAGAGAAAAATATTATCCAAATGAGGATAAAGAAATAAAAGCAAACGATTTTACCATTAGAACTAACCCCGAAGATACTTTAGTAATGGCTGGAGGAACAAAATTTGGAGATGAAACTAATGCTTTATTAAAAGAATTAATATCATCTATGAAATCAGGAGGCAACATTTACATAGACTCTACCAAAGTAGGTACTGCTTTAGGTTTAGCTACTTATAATTCAAACGTAAACTTTAACTCTTAAATATTTATAATAAAATACAATTATGGGATTATTAGATAAATTACAAACCGCAGGATCTAACTTAACAGCTTTTAATGGAGCTACTCCTGCAACAAACCCAGGAGCTACTAAATCATCAAAATTACATGCATATGATACTACACCAGGATACTCAGTAAATGGAGCTTATTCTTCTGAAGTTGTAGCTGCTTACAATGCTTATTTAGATGGTGTTCCAAATCCATTACCGCAACCATCAACCTTAGATTTAAACGGAAGAACTCCTGAAAAATATTTAGACACTTTACCTGAATAATGGGTTTAATTAACCTAAAAACTGACCTCAAGTCCCTACGATATGGGAAAGACAGGATTGGTGGTGGAGATAGTGGACAGCCCTATATCCAAACCAACATACCTGATGACCTTTCTCCGTATATAGGCACTCAAGATTATATTAATCGTGGGGGTATTAAAGTTGTAAGAGATAGTGTTGAAGACGTTAAACGTTTAGGTAAAATGTTTATAGATACCAAATCACCAAATGGTATCTTTTTTACTACAAAACAAGAATTACTTTCTAGAACAGCAGTCAAAACACAAACTAGTGGTAGATTGCTAAATGAAGGAATATATTCTCCATTGTCGACTTTAGCTCAAGCCGGAGTCGTTGCTTTTGGAGGACATTTAAATAAACAAGGTGTAAATCCTTTTGAAGGAACAGGAGCATATTCTAATAACGATAGGCTTTATTATAATCAAATACAGAGACTTAATAACACTCCATCTACAGAAACTACTCTATCTGTAGAAAATCAACAACTCTTTACACCAGACGATCCAGAGTTATTTAATGTTCCTACTATTTCTGTTGTTAATAGAAACACAGTAACTAAATTTTCCTTTACTAACAGATTAGTAAATTTTTATGATAACCAAATTATCACAAAAACAGATGGAAATCCTAACCTTTATTCATATGGAGGAGGTCCTGGTTCAACACTAGGAGTAGGTAAAACCAACATTAAATTTGCTAGAGGTCAAAGAACAGGTTTAAATAATGCCTATATAGTAGATAATCCAGGATGGTTTTATGGAACACAGACTCCTCTTTTTGAACCTGGTGATTATTTAAAAAGTTTATATAATATAGTTAACCCTATTAATAATAGTGTTACTACTAATAATAAAGGAGCATCCGGCAAATATGCTCGATTAACTAGTGGTTCAGTAGAAACTGGATATAATAGGGATGGTAAAACTTTTGGAACTTATAATTATAACGTATACGAACCAGCTACCGAAGGTAATACATGGCCTAAAAATAGCCCATTAATACACGCTAATAATACTTGGACCTATGATCAACAAGATATTATTGATACAGAAACTAATATAGGGATATCAGCAGGTTCACCTAAAGTTCAAGATTTTAGAGCTGTATTAAGAGCATCTTTATTAAGAAGAACACAAGATGCTAAAAAAGCTAATCAAAGTGGTGCTACTCCTGATTCCCCTGATTATTCTACTCAAAACTACGAACAAAGAACAAATATAGGACAACCAGGTCAACGAGCAAATAAAAGCTATGTTAATTATGCAAAAGGTGTTATTAATTTAGCTACTAATACTTCTTATTATGGTACTGGTTCTGTAGGGAATTTAGGTTCCTATCAGAAAGGTTTAGATGAAATAAATTCTTTACCAATTTATAGAAGTGAAGAAGCAGAATCTACAATAAACGATTTAGTTAATTTTAGAATTGCTGTTATAGATAATGATTCTCCAAATTTTAAAACATTCTTACATTTTAGAGCATTTTTAGGTCCAATTCAAGATTCATACACTTCTACATGGAATCCTTTTAATTATTTAGGAAGAGGTGAACAGTTTTATACATACAACGGGTTTACTCGACAAATGTCATTATCTTGGACGGTTGCTGCTCAATCAAAAGAAGAGCTTATGCCTATGTACAGAAAATTAAACTATTTAGCCTCAGTCCTAACTCCAGATTACAGTGGTAATGGGTTTATGAGAGGTAATTTAGTTCAATTAACTATAGGAGGTTACGTTTATGAACAACCTGGTTTTATAACAGGTTTAACTTTTGATATTCAAGAAGATACTCCATGGGAAATAGGAATTGATACAAACGGAAATCCAGATACTTCTGTTAAACAAATGCCACACATTATAAGAGTATCAGGATTTAGCTTCACACCAATCCAGAAGTTCTTACCAGAAAAACAAAGCTTAACCTTTATGAATACTAATGGTACTTCTGATACTAACGATGATACAGGATTTGTTAATGATAACGGTTATGGAGCACAAAGATATATTTCCCTATCAGACGGAACATATTCAGGATATGGTTTAACTGAAGAACAAATAGAAGCAAGACAAGAACTTGTAGCTTTAAATGAACAAGCTCAACAATCCGTTCTTACAGGAAGAACTCTCTCACAAACCCAAACCACCCCAGAAAGACCAACACTAACATTCCCTGGTCCTATAACTATTTAAAATATAATAAATGAATAGATATCAAAACATACCAAAAACTAGAATTGATAAAAAGTTAGCTTATGTCACTTCTCGTTATCCTGAAGTACCTATTACTTCAAATGATATTTATGTTTATACAACTCAAGGAGACAGATTTGATGTATTAGCACAACAATATTATGGTGATAGCTCATTGTGGTGGGTTATCTCTATAGCAAATACAGATAAATTACCACAAAATTCAATAGTTATACCAGAAGGATTACAAATAAGAATCCCTGCTTACCAGACTCTTATTGTTGATACTTTTAATGTTATAAATTCATAATATGGGCAACCTAATAGGAGAAAATTTAGACAGTTATGTTGTTTCCCAAATTAAAACTAGGGAAACAATTTTAGGTTCTGCTAATAGAACTAATGAACAAATAATTTGGGAAAATAATAAAAACGGATGGGTAAAACTTGTATCCTCTGTTAATGTAACTGGAACTAATCTTTCTACTAAGTATGGTGGTGGAAGTGAATTAGCTAAAAAATATGTCCTATTTAATGGTGTTTCTAATGGATTTGATAATACTAGAGCTGGTTTAGATATTAGTGGACCTAAAACAAACCAAGGAGCTTACGGATTAGGGGGTCCTGAATTTGGTTTTGCTCCAATGCCTGGTATTATGTCTGCTGACATAAAAACAGAATCTAGAGGTACATTAAAAACAGGTACTGTTCAAATTAAAGCTAACAATAAAGAACAGTTTGAAATAATAAGTACCCTTTATATAAGATTAGGTTATTTAATGCTTTTAGAATGGGGACACAGTTGTTTTTTTAACGACAAATTAGAATTTGAAAGCGATAATAAAGCTACTTTAGCAAGTGAATTCTTAGCAGGCACTCTTGGGTATAAAAGTATATTAGCATCAATTGAAGCTAAGAGAAAAAGTACTTGGGGAAATTATGATGCTTTATGTGGTAAAGTAGTTAATTATAACTGGAAATTTAATAAAGATGGTTCTTATGATATAACTCTTATTTTAAGAAGCGTAGGAGATGTAATTGAATCTCTTAAAACAAACGTATTGGATCCCAAATTACAATCAGGAGCCGCATTTACAGTTAATACAGGTTCAGTTGAATCAACTAGTGGATTTGATACTGTAGATCCAAATAGAGGATATGTTTCACCCGATTCTATTATAGTAGCATTCGCTAAATCTAGTACTATAGCTAATAAATTTGCCAATATTCAGTATGAATTTGGTCAAGCTACAGGAGATAGAAAGAAAAATGGAATGCAATCTATTTCTGGTGGTTGGGGAGGAGAAGTAACACATATAGATTATGTTTCCCAAGAATGGTACGTTTCAGGAAAACGAGTTGATTATTATGTTAGGTTTGGTGAATTTTTAGATTTTCTAAAAACTAATGCTATTCCAAAAATTAAAGGCACAGAAATTCCTATTGTAGGTGTAGGAGATGTTAATGCTACAGATATTGTAGCTTATAAACCTCCTAGAATAGTTCCTGTAAACCCTGATCTTTGTATATGGAGACAAGATATTCAAGATTATATTTTCTTTCCTGAATGTGAAAAATGTATTTTTGATAATAAAATACGATTAATGTATGTTTATTTTAACTTTGTTTATGTTTTAAGATGTATTGAAAACTTAAAAAATGATAAAGGTGAATTAAAAATTATTGATTTATTAAATGCTTTATGTAAAGGTTTTAACCAAGCAACAGGAAACTATAGTAAAGTATCCGCTAGAGTAGATACAGAAACTAATGATATAGTTTTTATTGATGAAAATAGACTTACAAATGGTTCAAAAGCTACTGGTGTATTTAATGTTTATGGTGTTTATTCTGGAGTAAAAGGTAGTTTTGTAAGAGATATAAATTTACAAACATCTATCACTCCTGAACTAGCTACCATGATTACTATTGGCTCCACTGCTAGAGGATACAATACAGGGACAGATGCTACTTTTTTATCTAACTTAAACCGAGGAACATCTCCTAGAATAGCTACAGATTTCTCCAGCCCTGATGAAAATGCAGATAAAGAAGAAGAAACAAATACTCTTTATGCTGATGCTATTGAGTTATATAATAACTATGTAGGATACACAGCAATTTATTTTCCTAATGGAAATGCAAGTGAAGTAGAACCTCCAGTTTATGATGCTTCTTTGTATCAAAGTATGGGAGGAGCTATGCGTCAGATAGTAGAATATGATGAACAACTAACTGTTAGAAAAGCAGGTGGTAGTACTTCTTCACCAAGTACAGGATTTTTACCTTTTAACCTCCAATTAACTATGGACGGATTATCAGGTCCTAAAATATATAGTAAATATAGTATTAACCAACAGTTTTTACCTAATAACTATCCTGAATCTATGGATTTTATTGTTACAGGAGTAACAAATAATATTTCTAATAACGTTTGGACAACAACTCTTAGTTCAATGGCCGTTCCTGGCACTACTACAGTTGGATCAGTACCTGGTGATATACCATCACCACCACCAAAACCACCACTTGAAAATGGTGAAGACCCAGATAGAACAGGATGTAAACCTCTTTCAGGAACTGCTATAGAATTAAAACCTAACGTTTTTGCTAAAGGACAACCCCCTTCTATAGGATTACTTAGAAATAATATAGTAGAAGCAGCTAAAAAATATGTTGGACAAGTTGCTATTATTGATAAAAGCTTTAATCCTAAACAACCTATTGTAGGATTTTGTGATCCTAACTTTGAAGCAACAATGAGAAGTATTGGGTGGGGTAAAGGTTGGCACTGGTGTAACGTATTTGCTACTTTAGTTTATAAAAATGCTTATACTACTACAATAAGTAATTCTACATTAATTGCTGCTGACAAAGCAAAACTACAAACTGTAATAGATAAATCATTTGCTCATGATTTCCTTGTAAACCAAGTTACTATATTTAATGCTATGACTCCTGGAGTAGCAAATACTATTAGCAAGTATACAAAACTAGAGAAAAAACTTAAAGAACAAGGAAAAAATATTTCTGCCTTTTTAATATTTAGACCATACACTTCATCAACATTAAAACTACTACCGGGTGATGTTTGTTTTTGGGATTGGGAAGTTGATTCAGCAGCTAACCATATCAACGTATGTGTTAGTGTAGACTATAATACTAGAACTTTTCAAACCATTGGAGGAAACGAAGGTGGAAGAGGAGCAGGATCAGCAGTACAAGTAAAAGAATGGAGTATGGACAGCAAACAATTGTTTGGTATAGCAAGACCACCATTCCCAGGAAGTTGGGATCAAGGTACTTGGACTAAAGAAACAATGGATGCTTTAAAAGGCCCAGCAGGTGATACATCAACCCCAGTATTCTACGAAATTCCTCCAACACCACCAACAACATAAGATAAAATGCCTTACTATCCTAAATCCCAAATAAAAACTAATCAGTATTCTAATGGTACTCTTTTTGTTTTAACTTCAGGAGTAGTATACACAGGATATTATTATCAAACTTCAGATGGAAGATACTTTTCAGGTAAGAATCCTCAAGATTTACCTCAAATTGAATTAACTGCTACAACTAATCAAAACACAGTAGGAGCCCCATATCAAAGAAACCCATTATTTGATTCTCAATTTACAGAATACGATATAACTTCTCCATATCAAACTTTTGGTGATTATGATTCTTCAGTATACCCTAAATACAATACTAATTTTTTTAGGCCAACTCCAAAATATATGTCTCCTAAACCAACCCCTGAAGAATATAAAATTGGAGAATTTAGAAGATATTTTCTTAAAAAAACTAATCAAACACAATATATTGAAGTAGATAAAACTACATTTAATAGCATTGTTAAAAAAGAACCAACATATGATTGGACATTATATTATCCTTTCTTTTTAAGTTGGCAATTAACCGGAAATAAAGATCAAGTAGCTAAAACAAATCAAAATATTACTTTATTAGCTATGAAAAACCAACGTTTGCCTAATTTAGATGAGTTTCTTCAATTTAATTGGACAAAATACTACCAATAATTTGGTAAAATAAAATCCCAATATTATATTGATATCAATCAAGGTTATGTTTTGGTTGATAGAGACAGAAGAGCAATTAGATTATTTAAATCAAAAGCCAATAGAAGAGGCATTTGTAGAAATAATCCCTTACCATGACCATGTTCATCCTGCTCTAAATGGTATTTCACTAGTTTATATTAGACCGTTTAACGACACTAAAGGTTATATGTTATGTGTTGACCATAGTGAGACTTTCTCGCTTAATACAACGATTATAGGCGATATACTACAAAATATAAAGCGTATATGGGTGCGTGATAAGAAATCGGCATTATATTATTTTCCAATTAAAAGCCTGCTCGACTTATCCATACTTAACCCTACGTATATACAAAATGATTTACCTGTTTATACTCACTTTTATAGTAAGAATACGGATTATCCAAAAATAAACAAACTTATACCCGTAACCAAGCACTACGAAAAATACGAGCATATTTATACACAAGTTCGTAGTATTATACCCCAAGAATTACCACCCTATTTTGATTTTTATAACAACAAGGTAGTGTTGGCATTTTTTGGGATTGAAAAGAATGGAATTAATATAGATAAAGAAGAATTTAATAAATATTATGAACCAAATCACGAATTTTATTCAGTCCAAGACAATCGAGTATTCACAAGTTACAATTTGGCTACAACAACTCGTAGACCAAGTAACTCTTTCAATGGCATTAATTTTGCCGCTTTAAACAAAGATAATGGCTCAAGGAGAAGCTACATATCGAAGTATGGGTTTGTGGAGTTCGATATTAGCGCATACCATCCTCATCTTGCTGCTCGTTTGGTCGCCGTGGATTTTGGCGGACAAGACGTCCACCAAACATTCGCAGACCTCTATGGGGTCTCGTACAAAGAAGCAAAAGAGCTCACGTTCAAACAACTCTATGGTGGAGTATTTAAAGAATACGCGCATCTGGAATTTTTTCAAAAAGTAAGTAAATTTATTAACGATAACTGGAAAGAGTTTAATAACTCGGGGAAAGTTATTGTGCCGATTTCGGGATATGTTTTTGAAAAGGACAAGCTGGATAATATGAATCCGCAGAAACTTTTTAATTATATGTTACAGAATGTGGAGTCGGCTGTCAATACTTACATTTTGATGGATATACATAGGTTATTGAAAGGTAAGCAGACAAAAATAGTATTATATACGTACGATTCGTTTTTATTTGAGCTTGGAGAAGACGAAAAAGATATTGAAATTGAGATACAAAAAATATTCGAAAAATATAAATTAATGACAAAAACTAGTTATGGAAACAATTACGACTTTAGATAATCCTAAATATATGTATGGGGGATACGATTTTGATCTAACCAATACAACAGACGTGAATAATAAGTTATTTTGTACTTTTACTAGTTTAGCAGATTTAGATACACTAGTAGATGGAATTACAAGCTCATACTCTATAATGTATAACAAGATGTTTGTTTTGTACGTAAAAAGTACAGACGAATATGTAGTTACTTACAACGTTGAACAAGGCAACGTAAGTGATATTCCTGAAAATACTATTTTAGTACATAGAAAGAAAGATTCTAATACACTCTATACAATAAATGCTCTTAATGAGTTGATTAAAAAATTAAATGGTGGGGTTGTTGACCCACAATATAGAGTAAACTGGCAACATTATAGAAACTGTATTTTGTTAACCAACCATAACGAGTTAAAACAATTGAATACAAAAATCTATAAGATTGTTGAATTGTAAAAAACTTATTTGGCAATCTAGAATTTTCTTCGTATATTTATAACATATTAATAACATGAGAAAAGCAGATAACTTTGACGCTAGTAAGTGGTTAGTAGAAAATAAAATCACTACTCAATCTCGTTTAAATGAAAATGAAATTCCATTAAACTTAAGATTAGTATATCAAAAAATACTCAAATCAGAAGAACCTGATTACTTTGGTGATGATAGATCAAATGAATTATTAAAGAAAGAATTTCTTAAAATACTTGATGGTTATAATATTAATCAAAAGAAACAATTTTTAGATGCTTTGGAAAGTAAATTTGGTAAAATGCCTGAGGTACTTAAACAAATCAGAAGATTTATGTAAAATAAAAAAATAAGGGCCCTTTAAAAGAGGGCCCACTTTAACTTGGTTTTATAACCTCCCGTTCTTACATTTCCACCCGAAACTTAATTACAAGATTTATGGATATTAATGCTATTAAACAACGACTAAATGC